>WLWD01003804.1_pt1 | contig 13925 bp, 20 predicted proteins | sample 6712731 | NCBI WGS metagenome assembly WLWD01 (sample SAMN12718690, study PRJNA576275) | sponge metagenome | isolation source: marine sponge | host: Mycale hentscheli | place: New Zealand: South Island, Marlborough, Capsize Point | collected 2014-11-01
GTCCTATGGTACAGTCTAGTCGTAGTCCTAGTTCCCTGGCCCTCTCTGTCCTATGGTACAGTCTAGTTGTAGGCATAGTTCCCTGGCCCTCTCTGTCCTATGGTACAGTCTAGTTGTAGTCCTAGTTCCCTGGCCCTCTCTGTCCTATGGTACAGTCTAGTCGTAGTCCTAGTTCCCTGGCCCTCTCTGTCCTATGGTACAGTCTAGTTGTAGGCATAGTTCCCTGGCCCTCTCTGTCCTATGGTACAGTCTAGTTGTAGTCCTAGTTCCCTGGCCGTCTCTGTCCTATGGTACAGTCTAGTCGTAGTCCTAGTTCCCTGGCCCTCTCTGTCCTATGGTACAGTCTAGTAGTAGTCCTAGTTCTCTGGCCCTCTCTGTCCTATGGTACAGTCTAGTTGTAGTCCTAGTTCTCTGGCCCTCTCTGTCCTATGGTACAGTCCAGTACTTACACGGTATTCATAGAAACAACGTCATTTGCCTTGTTCCAGTGAGCACGCCCAGAGCAGGCAGGTTGATCCAAATAGAGATCCACACCAAGTTGAAATATCTAATAAAAATAAATATTAGAAATAACTTAACTAGATCTAGCTACCCATGCAACTACTAGATATAGATATAAACTATAGAGTCTGAAGATCTAGCTACCCATGCAACTACTAGATATAGATATAAACTAGAGTCTGAAGATCTAGCTACCCATGCAACTACTAGATATAGATATAAACTAGAGTCTGAAGATCTAGCTACCCATGCAACTACTAGATATAGATATAAACTATAGAGTCTGAAGATCTAGCTACCCATGCAACTATTAGATATAGATATAAACTAGAGTCTGAAGATCTAGCTACCCATGCAACTACTAGATATAGATATAAACTAGAGTCTGAAGATCTAGCTACCCATGCAACTACTAGATATAGATATAAACTAGAGTCTGAAGATCTAGCTACCCATGCAACTACTAGATATAGATATAAACTATAGAGTCTGAAGATCTAGCTATCCCATGCAACTATTAGAGTATAATATAAACTAAGGCTGAGATCTAGCTACCCATGCAACTACCAGATATAAGATAAAACTATAGATCTGAAGATCTAGCTACCACATGTCAACTACTAGTAGAAGATATAAACTATAGAGTCGAAGATCTGCTAACCCATGCCACTACGAGATATAGGATTAAACTATAGTCTTGAAGATCTAGCTCCCAATACGGTGCAACTACTATATATAGATATAAACTAGAGTCTGAAGAATCTAGCTACCCTGCAACTAAGAATATCAGTAATAAACTATAGAGTCCTGAAGATCTAGCTACCCATGCAACTACTAATATAGATATAACTATAGAGTCTAAGTAATCGAAGCTACCCATGCAACTACTAGAATAGATATAAACTAGAGTTCCTGAGATCTAGCTACCCATGCAACGCTAGATATAGATATAACTAATAAGTCTGAAGATCTAGCTACCCATGCAACTACTAGATATAGATATAAACTAGAGTCTGAAGATCTAGCTACCCATGCAACTACTAGATATAGATATAAACTATAGAGTCTGAAGATCTAGCTACCCATGCAACTACTAGATATAGATATAAACTATAGAGTCTGAAGATCTAGCTACCCATGCAACTACTAGATATAGATATAAACTATAGAGTCTGAAGATCTAGCTACCCATGCAACTACTAGATATAGATATAAACTAGAGTCTGAAGATATAGCTACCCATGCAACTACTAGATAATAAATGCAAACTCTGCCCACCTGGCAACATCTATCTGACCCCTCCCACCTGACTCCACCCACCCTACCTGAATGTGCAGCGACCCCTCACTTCCTGAACTGGCCATGTCATCACACCCACCTGGCCCCGCCTACCTGACTCCACCCACCCTACCTGAATGAGCAGTGACCCCTCACTTCCTGAACTGGCCATGTCATCACAGAGTTGGAGATCCACTTTACCAGTTTTCAAGTGGAAGGAATTCTGAATGACCTCATGAGAAGGTAAGTTCTTGCGTCCTTCCATGTACTCCTTCATCTTTTCTTCAAATACTCTCTCATGATGCTGTGAAGAGCGTGACTGCTTCTTGTGCTTCCTATGGTTACCACTCGGCTTGGGTTTGCCCCTGTCATTAGAGGCAGTAACGGACTCCAAACTGTCCACAGATTCCTCGTCGCTGTCTCTACCGTCCAAGGCACCTCGCTTCTGCTGCTGAGTGCGAACTGCAGCGTCCATCAACGACTGCACCAGTCGGGAAACTGCACGCAACTGAGACTGGGTGAGGATCCAGATCAAATCACCTGGACCACACATGCACACACACACAAACTAATTGTATTGAAACACAATACTGCATCTATAAACATGGTACACATCCACACATACATACATCCACACATACATACATCCACACATACATACATCACTGAGATAGCACTGACCCAGATGCATGGAGATGCGGAATCCCATGAGAGAACTATCTGACACCTTCCTCTTGAAAGAGATGCGAATACTCGTTGCCCCGACAATGAGTCTGAGTTGATTGTGTGAGTTACGATTCTCTCCAGTTGTGCTCCAACCTTCTATCTTCAAACTAGACCAAGTGCACAACTTGTAGTTGATAACTGAATCCTCATCATCCATGTATAACCTAGCAACCAGCAGAATAGAGATACAAACTATGGAACTGGAATAAAGATACGAGCTATGGGAGTGGAATAGAGACAGGAACCAGAAAGAGTGAGGTAGAGACAGGAACTATGGGAGTGGAATAGAGACAGGAACTATGGGAGTGGAATAGAGACAGGAACTATGGGAGTGGAATAGAGACAGGAACTATGGGAGTGGAATAGAGACAGGAACCAGAAAGAGTGAGGTAGAGACAGGAACTATGGGAGTGGAATAGGGACAGGAATCAGAAGGAGCGAGGTAGAGACAGGAACTATGGGAGTGGAATAGAGACAGGAACTATGGGAGTGGAATAGAGACAGGAGCTATGGGAGTGGAATAGAGACAGGAACTATGGGAGTGGAATAGGGACAGGAGCTATGGGAGTGGAATAGGGACAAGAGCTATGAGAGTGGAATAGAGACAGGAACTATGGGAGTGGAATAGGGACAGGAGCTATGGGAGTGGAACAGAGACAGGAGCTATGGGAGTGGAACAGAGACAGGAGCTATGGGAGTGGAATAGAGACAGGAACTATGGGAGTGGAATAGGGACAGGAGCTATGGGAGTGGAACAGAGACAGGAGCTATGGGAGTGGAACAGAGACAGGAGCTATGGGAGTGGAATAGAGACAGGAGCTATGGGAGTGGAATAGGGACAGGAATCAGAAGGAGTGAGGTAGAGACAGGAACTATGGGAGTGGAATAGGGACAGGAATCAGAAGGAGCGAGGTAGAGACAGGAACTATGGGAGTGGAATAGAGACAGGAACTATGGGAGTGGAATAGAGACAGGAACCAGAAGGAGCGAGGTAGAGACAGGAGCTATGGGAGTGGAATAGAGACAGGAACTATGGGAGTGGAATAGAGACAGGAGCTATGGGAGTGAGGTAGAGACAGGAACTATGGGAGTGGAATAGGGACAGGAGCTATGGGAGTGGAACAGAGACAGGAGCTATGGGAGTGAATAGAGACCATGAGCTATGGGATGATAGGGACAGGAATCAGAAGGAGTGAGGAGAGACAGGAACAGGAGTGGAATAGAGACAGGAACTATGGGGAGTGGAATAGAACAGAGCTATGGGAGTGGAATAGAGACAGGAGCTATGGGATGGATGAGACAAGCTATGGGCGTGAATAGGGACAGAGCTATGGAGTGGAATAGAGACAGGAGCTATGGGAGTGGAATGAGACAAGAGCTAGGGGAGTGATTTAGAGACAGGAACTATGGAGTGAACAGAGACAGAGCTATGGGAGTGGAATAGAGACAGGAGCTATGAGTGGAATGACAGGAATCAGAAGGAGTGATGTAGAGCAGGAACTATGGGAGTTGAATAGAGACAGGCACCAGATAACGCATGAGGTAATACATGAACATGGGAGTGTAATAGAGACAGGAACTATGGATAGGAATGGGACAGGATCAGAAGGAGTGAGGTAGAGACAGGAACTATGTAGTTTAAATAGACAGGAACTATGGGAGTGGAATAGATACAGGAGCTATGGGAGTGGATAGAGACATGAACTATGGGAGTGGATGTAGAGACATGAACTATTGTATTTGTAATATAGACAGGAACTATGGGATGGAACATAGACAGAGCATGGAGTGTGAATAGACATGAACTATGGAGTGCATAGAACAGGAGCTATGGGAGTGGAATAGGACAATACTATTGGAGTGAGGTAGCGACATGAGCTATGGAGTGGAATGGGACAGGAATCAGAAGAGTTAGGTTAGAGACCTGCAACTATGGGAAGTGGAACAGAGACAGGAGCTATGGGAGTGGAAATAGAGACAGAGTTAGGGAGTGGAATAGAACAGAGCTATGGGATGGAATAGAGACAGGAACTATGGGAGTGGAATAGGGACAGGAATCAGAAGGAGCGAGGTAGAGACAGGAACTATAGGAGTGGAATAGAGACAGGAACTATGGGAGTGGAATAGAGACAGGAACTATGGGAGTGGAATAGAGACAGGAACTATGGGAGTGGAATAGAGACAGGAACTATGGGAGTGGAATAGGGACAGGAATCAGAAGGAGTGAGGTAGAGACAGGAACTATGGGAGTGGAATAGAGACAGGAGCTATGGGAGTGGAATAGAGACAGGAACTATGGGAGTGGAATAGAGACAGGAACTATGGGAGTGGAATAGAGACAGGAACTATGGGAGTGGAATAGAGACAGGAACCAGAAAGAGTGAGGTAGAGACAGGAACTATGGGAGTGGAATAGGGACAGGAATCAGAAGGAGCGAGGTAGAGACAGGAACTATAGGAGTGGAATAGAGACAGGAACTATGGGAGTGGAATAGAGACAGGAACTATGGGAGTGGAATAGAGACAGGAACTATGGGAGTGGAATAGAGACAGGAACTATGGGAGTGGAATAGGGACAGGAATCAGAAGGAGTGAGGTAGAGACAGGAACTATGGGAGTGGAATAGAGACAGGAGCTATGGGAGTGGAATAGAGACAGGAACTATGGGAGTGGAATAGAGACAGGAACTATGGGAGTGGAATAGAGACAGGAACTATGGGAGTGGAATAGAGACAGGAACCAGAAAGAGTGAGGTAGAGACAGGAACTATGGGAGTGGAATAGGGACAGGAATCAGAGTGGAGATATACCTAGATTTGCTGAGAGGCACTTGCTGCCAGCTAGGTGATGTACTCTGTAACAATATTTCCGTCATCTCGAGCTGAGCATGAAATGTCGGGTCTTTGAGAAAGATGAGGACTGAGCGAATCTCCACTCGCATACCATCGATAAGCTTCTCTATCAAGCCATACTTAGATGGATTGCTAACAAACACAACACAACTAAATGACAAACAGAAGCCACACCCCTATACTCTCCCTCAGGAGTCACACCCCTTCACCTACATATGATTAGAAAGCCACACCCACTCTGTTGTGTTGTGTTGTCTCTTACCCAAGTTTGTCTAGCAACTTGGATGAGGAGGAGTTTGAAGTAGTTGCTGATGAAGCAGTAGCATGAGTAGCAGTTGTTATGTCGATGAGAACTTGACCTATATACTAAAAAAACAACAACACACACACACACAACAAATTAGAAGTACAATAATATGAAGTGTAATACCAAGTGCCAAAGTCCACTAACTCCACCAAGCTCACCTTACCAAATGTCACACGGGGTAAAGGTGAGCACCTTACTTAATGTGAGCACCTTACTTAATGTGGAAGTATTGGCAACTTTTAGGAAAGGGAGGGGTCAAATCCAGGGGGAAAAAGGGAGGGGCAGGGAAGGAAAGGGAGTGTCCCCCTAGAAGAGTCGGTGTTCCTCTAGAAGAGTCGGTGTTCCTCTAGAAGAGTCAGTGTTCCTCTAGAAGAGTCGGTGTTCCTCTAGAAGAGTCAGTGTTCCTCTAGAAGAGTCGGTGTTCCTCTAGAAGAGTCGGTGTTCCTCTAGAAGAGTCAGTGTTCCTCTAGAAGAGTCGGTGTTCCTCTAGAAGAGTCAGTGTTCCTCTAGAAGAGTCGGTGTTCCTCTAGAAGAGTCGGTGTTCCTCTAGAAGAGTCAGTGTTCCTCTAGAAGAGTCAGTGTTCCTCTAGAAGAGTCAGTGTTCCTCTAGAAGAGTCGGTGTTCCTCTAGAAGAGTCGGTGTTCCTCTAGAAGAGTCGGTGTTCCTCTAGAAGAGTCGGTGTTCCTCTAGAAGAGTCGGTGTTCCTCTAGAAGAGTCAGTGTTCCTCTAGAAGAGTCGGTGTTCCTCTAGAAGAGTCGGTGTTCCTCTAGAAGAGTCAGTGTTCCTCTAGAAGAGTCGGTGTTCCTCTAGAAGAGTCAGTGTTCCTCTAGAAGAGTCGGTGTTCCTCTAGAAGAGTCAGTGTTCCTCTAGAAGAGTCAGTGTTCCTCTAGAAGAGTCGGTGTTCCTCTAGAAGAGTCAGTGTTCCTCTAGAAGAGTCGGTGTTCCTCTAGAAGAGTCGGTGTTCCTCTAGAGGAGTCGGGTGTTCCTCTAGAAGAGTCGGTGTTCCTCTAGAAGATCGTGTTCCTCTAGAAGAGTCGGTGTTCCTCTAGAAGAGTCGGTGTTCCTCTAGAAGAGTCAGTGTTCCTCTAGAAGAGTCGGTGTTCCTCTAGAAGAGTCAGTGTTCCTCTAGAAGAGTCAGTGTTCCTCTAGAAGAGTCGGTGTTCCTCTAGAAGAGTCAGTGTTCCTCTAGAAGAGTCGGTGTTCCTCTAGAAGAGTCAGTGTTCCTCTAGAAGAGTCAGTGTTCCTCTAGAAGAGTCGCTGTTCCTCTAGAAGAGTCGGTGTTCCTCTAGAAGAGTCGGTGTTCCTCTAGAAGAGTCGGTGTTCCTCTAGAAGAGTCGGTGTTCCTCTAGAAGAGTCAGTGTTCCTCTAGAAGAGTCGGTGTTCCTCTAGAAGAGTCGGTGTTCCTCTAGAAGAGTCAGTGTTCCTCTAGAAGAGTCGGTGTTCCTCTAGAAGAGTCAGTGTTCCTCTAGAAGAGTCGGTGTTCCTCTAGAAGAGTCAGTGTTCCTCTAGAAGAGTCGGTGTTCCTCTAGAAGAGTCGGTGTTCCTCTAGAAGAGTCAGTGTTCCTCTAGAAGAGTCGGTGTTCCTCTAGAAGAGTCAGTGTTCCTCTAGAAGAGTCGGTGTTCCTCTAGAAGAGTCAGTGTTCCTCTAGAAGAGTCAGTGTTCCTCTAGAAGAGTCAGTGTTCCTCTAGAAGAGTCAGTGTTCCTCTAGAAGAGTCGGTGTTCCTCTAGAAGAGTCAGTGTTCCTCTAGAAGAGTCAGTGTTCCTCTAGAAGAGTCGGTGTTCCTCTAGAAGAGTCGGTGTTCCTCTAGAAGAGTTCAGTGTTCCTCTAGAAGAGTCAGTGTTCCTCTAGAAGAGTCAGTGTTCCTCTAGAAGAGTCGGTGTTCCTCTAGAAGAGTCGGTGTTCCTCTAGAAGAGTCAGTGTTCCTCTAGAAGAGTCGGTGTTCCTCTAGAAGAGTCAGTGTTCCTCTAGAAGAGTCAGTGTTCCTCTAGAAGAGTCGGTGTTCCTCTAGAAGAGTCAGTGTTCCTCTAGAAGAGTCGGTGTTCCTCTAGAAGAGTCGGTGTTCCTCTAGAAGAGTCAGTGTTCCTCTAGAAGAGTCGGTGTTCCTCTAGAAGAGTCGGTGTTCCTCTAGAAGAGTCGGTGTTCCTCTTGAGAGGAGCGAACTTTATTGTAAAGAGTAAGTCTTCTAATGAGTGACTTCCTAGGGAAGTTACTAATAAACTATCTTGTAATGTATTGTCTCATTCATAACTTAAGATTGACATTAAACTGCACTATCTTGATCGCCACGATGAATTGCTTCACAACAGGACCTGCCAGTTTACAGACTTGTTCATTTAGGACCATAATTTACAGAACTCTAATAGCAGTAGCTATACAGAACTCTAATAGTAGTAGCTATACAGAACTCTAATAGTACTAGCTATACAGAACTCTAATAGCAGTAGCTATACAGAATAATGAGATAGCATTCACAGAATATTGCTAGAAAGTACCACCCAGTGTCTAACAGGTAAACCTGCAACAGTCATGTGCAATTCAGTTCCAGCCAGTTGGGGCATCAGCATTCTCATACATGCATCATAAGTTCAACAGTCATGTGATCCAAGTAGCTTCTGATTTTGGTTTAAGTGCCTTAGTCTTTTATCGTGGCTACTCAACATGGATAGATTAGTTACCTCAAAAGTTAGGCCAATCTCCACAATCTTCATCTCAACTACAACTTCCTTTATCCACCATGTTGTTGTTGTAGTTCACAACGCTAATGGAATCTTTAGAGTTTCACATCTCAGAAACACTACCACTACCCAGGCCACCACACACTTCCCAATATCACACTTGCCCATCCTAACTGTGTTCTTACATACACACTCACAAAGTTGACAGGGTCAGTCTTGAGGTTGGTGAATGGCACGCGTGCTTTCAGTGTATCACATACAACTCTAGACACGCACACCCACGACGGCAGTTGTAACACTCCACTGATGAACTCTGCATTCAATTCCAGGTTACTCAGGTGACCTTTACCACTCAGAAAACTAACAGAGATGTCACTAGGTTTCAAGTTCTTCGTGAACCTATACAAAGCCAACAAGTTGGGTTCTTTAGGGTTTTATGTTAGCATCACACATCTTACTTGGCCAATTTCTCAACAATCTTTTTCTTTACGTAGTCTACCATGTCCTAGGAAGTCAGTGACATCAGAAAACCGGGCTACAACTTCATTTCTCCCCGCCACCAACTGAGTGAGCGAGACACCCGAGCAGTCGCGAAGTCCGTCTATTCCTGGTAATGATCGTCACAGTCACGCCCCCTTTTATGATCGAGTGTGTGTGTGCGTGTCTGTACACTTCTTTATCACCAATGCAAACTGACAACTGTGGGCTGTGGTGTGGATTTTGTCGAATCCGGAATTCTTGTCTAACTTACATAGCTCCCCATTTTAGTACGTACTGTCTATTGGGATTGAACTTGCCATACTATTAGACTAATGTACAATTGAGGTGTTTCTTCCGGGGTGTAACGGTGTAGACACACATAGTCGCCAGGCTAGACCCTTTACCGAAGGATCTGTAGCAGATTTTGCTGCCTCTGCGAATTTTGGGGAGCGTGTAGGGTGGGGGGGGGGGGGGGGGGGGGGGGGGGGGGGGGGGGGGGCTGTATTTATGAAACTTTAGCGGACATACCGGGAAAAAGGAAGTCGTGAAAAATAAGGGGCGTGGCACCGTTAGAGTGGAGAAATCGTTAATTGACTTTGGAGTAGTGACCGTAGGTTTTACTCGCTTAGTCGGCCCGCTGCCTCGCTTCTGCCTGTTAGGCCTTTGGTCAGGCGTTTCAGTGGATGATCTTAGGAGGGATTTTGGGTTTCACTTGTTTCAGAGGTTGGGCGGCGAGGCTGAACTAACTAGCTCGTCTCCGTACCGGGGAACTGGGAAGCCAGCGGTCCTTTGATTCGGCTGTGTATAAGAGAGCAACGGATGGCTGCAATTAAGGAACAGTTTCTGAATTTAGGTGTCATGAGTCAAACTGGCGGTGCTAGTTATAGATCTCCTTGTATCATGTATGCCACCTCTTTCTGTACTTCGCTATGTCCTCCTCCTACAGCTAGTCTGCTCACCGACCCCTCTAGTAGAGTAGGAACTAATCGTGGCGGCTCTAACCTGTTAGCCTCGGGCGGACTAGTGGTGCCCAGGAGAACAGTGGCGGCTACTAGCAGTGTTGCTACAATGGTGGACCAATCTATCGGCCAATCCACTGGTGATTACCAGGTACGAAGAGGAGAGCACATTTCTTCCACTCGCAGCATTTATGAAGTACTAGATCTCCTTGGTGAGTTGGGATGATGGGCATCAGTGTGCTGGGGGAACTGGGGGCATGTGTACCCAAGGCAACAATGTATCATGTATCTTCAGAAGATTATGCTTTGAATGAAGTTATTTTATATTGTAATATTTTAGGTCGTGGAACTTTTGGTCAAGTTTTGAAGTGTTGGAAGAAGGATTCCAATGAAGTGGTAGCCATGAAAATTCTGAAGAACCTGCCATCATACAGCAAACAAGGGCAAGTTGAAGTGGAAGTGTTGACTAACCTAAGTAAAGTGGACGCACAGCAGTTTAATTTTGTACGTGCTTATGAAAGCTTCGTTCATTTGGATCACATCTGTATCGTGTTTGAACTCCTGAATATTAATCTGTACGATTACCTCAAGCAGAATCACTTTCAACCACTTCCTCTGAAACACATCAGACCTGTCGCACAGCAGGTGAGTGAAGTTCAGTGCGAGACAGACACACACACACATGCACACACACACACCCAACATTCAAACACACATACGTAAGGTGGATAGAGATGGGTGGTCACAGGTAGGAATGGTGGATAGCTGTGGGGATAGAGATGGGTGGTCACAGGTAGGAATGGTGGATAGCTGTGGGGATAGAGATGGGTGGTCACAGGTAGGAATGGTGGATAGCTGTGGGGATAGAGATGGGTGGTCACAGGTAGGAATGGTGGATAGCTGTGGGGATAGAGATGGGTGGTCACAGGTAGGAATGGTGGATAGCTGTGGGGATAGAGATGGGTGGTCACAGTAGTGGTGGATGCTGTGGGATGGAGATGGTGTGATCACAGGTAGGAATGGTGGATGCTGTGGGGATGGAGATGGGTGGTCACAGGTAGGAATGGTGGATAGCTGTGGGGATGGAGATGGGTGGTCACAGGTAGGAATGGTGGATAGCTGTGGGGATGGAGATGGGTGGTCACAGGTAGGAATGGTGGATAGCTGTGGGGATGGAGATGGGTGGTCACAGGTAGGAATGGTGGATAGCTGTGGGGATGGAGATGGGTGGTCACAGGTAGGAATGGTGGATAGCTGTGGGGATGGAGATGGGTGGTCACAGGTAGGAATGGTGGATAGCTGTGGGGATGGAGATGGGTGGTCACAGGTAGGAATGGTGGATAGCTGTGGGGATGGAGATGGGTGGTCACAGGTAGGAATGGTGGATAGCTGTGGGGATGGAGATGGGTGGTCACAGGTAGGAATGGTGGATAGCGGTGGGGATGGAGATGGGTGGTCACAGGTAGGAATGGTGGATAGCTTTGGGATATGAGATGGGTGGTCACAGGTAGGAATGGTGGATAGCTGTGGGGATAGAGATGGGTGGTCACAGGTAGGAATGGTGGATAGCTGTGGGGATAGAGATGGGTGGTCACAGGTAGGAATGGTGGATAGCTGTGGGGATGGAGATGGGTGGTCACAGGTAGGAATGGTGGATAGCTGTGGGGATGGAGATGGGTGGTCACAGGTAGGAATGGTGGATAGCTGTGGGGATGGAGATGGGTGGTCACAGGTAGGAATGGTGGATAGCTGTGATAAGATAATTGTACTGATGTTGTGGAGGTGGGCAGGAACTGAGTGTTGTTAGGACTACTATCTGAATGGGTAGTTTGTAATTGAAGCTGATTCAACTGCAGTGTTGATTTTATGGGTGGAAGGTGACACTTAAAAAGGAATCGAATGTTTTGATTCTGTTACTGTGGTATAGTATCCTTCAGTTTGACTGACTGACTGACTGACTATGTAAATAATGACTAGGGTGGGCGCTAAATGCAGTGCAACACCAACTACACCATTAGTACCATTACAGGAAACTACTAAAGGAAGTAGATCACCCTCTAAAGTCCAATAGTCCATGCCTAATCCAAACACATTAAATATAGTCTACATGTGGTCTGTTCAGTGTTATATACAATCAGGTGGTGCAATAGTTATGTTATAGTGTATTATATACACTGATGTTTAGGTTTTGATGTGTCTAAAGAAGTTGAAGGAGCTTGGAATAGTCCATGCTGATCTGAAGCCAGAGAACATCATGTTAGTGGATCCAGAAAGACAGCCTTTCAGAGTTAAAGTCATTGACTTTGGGTCTGCAACTGTGAAATCTACCAGTGTAGCGAACACGTACCTACAGAGTAGATATTACAGGTACGATATAAAAGGTGGAGTCAATATTCTAGACACACCCACTACAGTGGTATAAGTGGGTGTGGTGTTAGTGCACTTGGTTAGACATGTACATGCAGTAATGGAGTTTGTTTGTGTGTGATACAGAGCACCTGAAGTCATATTGGGCGTGGCCTATGACGAGGCAATAGACATGTGGTCTTTAGGCTGTGTCTTGGCGGAATTGTTTCTTGGGTGGCCGCTGTTTCCAGGGGCAACAGAATATGACCAAATGTTGTATATTACTCAAATGTTGGGCCCTCCCCCTCCCTCTCTCACCAAGAACGTGACAAAGATGAGTCGGTTTTTCCGTAAAGATGCTACAGGATGTAGATGGGAACTTAAAGTAAGTCAATACTGGCTTATGATGTGACATGTGTGAACATGTGATGTGACATGTGTGAACATGTGTGGATGTGTGATGTGGACATGTGTAATGTGGACATGTGATGTGACATGTGTGAACATGTGTGAATGTGTGATGTGGACATGTGATGTGACATGTGTGGCATTAGTAAACTATCAGGCACTGTTGGCAGAGTTAGTAAACTACTAGTGATGTGTTTGAGCACAAACGGTGAGCGAGCCTGTGCACAAACAAAACACTTCAAATAATTTATCAATCCATTTCTAAAAGTATAAGTATGTAGCTGTTGTGACCATACTTTATCTAACAAATACAGAACTACCTTCTTACCTCAATTTCCAGAGTACTGGTATTGTCTGTAGTCTCTAATATCACATTCTGACTGTCTGAGTTTCCAGTAGCTTTTGACAACAAGCGCTCATAGCTACTATAAACGAACGATTAAAAAAAGAAAAGGGTCTCCACACCATAGTAACCTTTTGCCATGATGCGGGATCACTAAACTGAAAGATTGTGTTTAATGGAGATATGGGAAGAGGTAGACCACAAAACAAACACAAAAGCGTGAGGGTCAAAGTACAAAATGTCATGCGTCGTCCACTCATATAAACTAGTGGTGTGCTTGAGCACAAATTTGAGCGCACTTGCCTAGGGTTACATAAACTACAGAACTGTTAACTTATTTATTTTAGCTTAGTTCATAATAAAGTATAATATAGTAGCAGTTAATCCTTAATTTTAGCAGACAAATACAAAAATTACTGTCTTAACATCAATATCTCAAGTTATGAATTTGAGCCATTCAGACTATCTGAAATGTTAGTTACTCTTGAAGACAAGCACTCTGACTCAGCTACAAAAATATATATTGGAGTTGCTATTTTAATTTTAGGTAACAAATACCAAAAGAGTACTTAAACCTCAGTTTTCCCCGAGTGAGTAGTAGCTTCTGGTATTTAGTATTACCAGTGACTTTTGATGATAAGCACTCAAACGCTTAAAAACGGCCGACCACTTGACAACAAGCATTCAGATTCTGAAATAAAAACGGCCGGGTTTTTAAAATTATGTCTGGTAAAGGTATTCAATGCCATAATAACCACCCACAACAACTTCTGTGACTTGAAAAAGAAAGCATTTCTAGGGAAATTTTGTACAGTTTTGAGCCTAACCCTGAAATATGACTTTCTTACTGCAGTAGTACCAGAAGAAACTGGGGGTAAGCCCAAAAAGCCTGTTTTTTGGAGAGAAAAGAGCATCTAAGGGGCACACGTACAATCCATACATCAAACATATACCAATTTTCAATTGTCCACCCCTAACAGTATCTTACTCGCTCGATAACAAACAAATATCCCTGATTTTCAATTGTGTTACCCCTGATAGTGTCTCACT
>WLWD01004657.1_pt1 | contig 13906 bp, 8 predicted proteins | sample 6712731 | NCBI WGS metagenome assembly WLWD01 (sample SAMN12718690, study PRJNA576275) | sponge metagenome | isolation source: marine sponge | host: Mycale hentscheli | place: New Zealand: South Island, Marlborough, Capsize Point | collected 2014-11-01
ATGGTTAGCCGTGCTATCACTCGCTAATACCATGGTTAGCCGTGCTATCACTCGCTAATACCATGGTTAGCCGTGCTATCACTCGCTAATAGTATACCTCTATCCTTATCTAAAACCATCGTTTACTTTAAACAAACTTTTTAGCAAAAACTATGGCATTACTAAGGCTAATCGCCCCACGCGTGTGCACTTACCCATACTATTTCACTTTGATAAGTGTACTATTTCAACTCAACTGTGCTGTTTCACTTTCCCCGGGCTATTTCAATTAGACGGTGATTTTACCCATATATTTTTAATGGGCAGTTTACGTGGTATACTAATATGTATAATAATTTCAACCAGGATTACCTTTTCATATGTAGTGTTTTCTGAGCTTGCATCAATAGACATCACATTTTTAGTTAATTCCTGCCACATTATATACTTTAATTAGAGATTAGTAATTTGAACTGATATTTAAAACAAATAAGCAATAAATTCACATAGGCATACAGCTGCTATAATAAAAAAAATTGTTATAATATTCATCATTAGAAATTTAACTTTGCCCATTTCAACCTAATCATGCATAAACCACATGTTGAATAAAAAAAATAATAGAATTAAGAAATGAGAAAATTAACTTTCTAATTGGTTACTTTGATAGGAATAAATGTTAATTATTATATGTATTATTCCGATTTATCACTGCAGTTGATCTTTTTAATAGTACTGGCACCCCAAAGGTATTCAAATAAATGAGAGCTTCATGTACTTATGCATGCTGTAAATCTACACATACATTGTCTTCTGTAATGGTACCCATTTCTTCTGCATTCGTTTCGGCTACCTCAATCACTGCAGTAGACTGCATTGCAACTAGCTTTTGAGATCCTGTATTAATGCATGCTCGACCAGGATGACATTGGAGTCCACATATGTTACCCTGCCGTTAGCATGAACATTTCTTTGTGGCACAGTGAGTTTGGCACATACACTGCTGACCAGCTGGAGGCTGAGCTTCAGGCTGCATTATCACATGGATAGCCTAAATAATATTTGAAAATTTATTTGAATCTTAGCGTCAAAAAAATAGCTAGACAATAAGACCAAAGGGTTTAGCACATTTAAAGTGCTGCAACACCATAGGAGTTATGCATAATAATTGGTACATTACAATCTGATTACCTTTTCATTTGTAGTGTTTTCTGAGCTTGCATCAATGGACATCACATTTTCGGTTAATTCCTGCCATGTGATACACTTATTTGCTACAAGCATTGATGATGTATTATTAATTAGAGATTAGTAATTTGAACTGGTATTTAAAGCAGACAAGCACTACTATTCACAGTTGTTGTAATAAAAAATTGTTTTAATATTCATCAATCGAAATTTAACTTTGCCCATTTCAACCTAATCATGCATAAAGCACATGTTAACTTTATTAATAATAATCACTGCAACTGATCTTATTTATAGTACTGGCACACCAAAATTATTCAAATAAGTGAGAAATTTGTGTATTTATGTATACTGTAAATCTACACATACATTGTCTTCTGTAATGGTACCCATTTCTTCGATTGTCATTATGTCTTCTTCCGCTGTCTTCTATCACTGTTGGGTATTACGCATGCGAAGGGCACAAAGTCAAGCACATTTACTGCTGTATAGGTAACAAACGCGTGATCATTTCCTGCGCTCATGTTATGTAAGTACCTTGGCAATACACTAAACCAGAGTCACTTGGGCTTAAATTGTTTATAATGATACTAAAAGACATCAATTTTCATAAAATTATGTATGAGTCAGTGCATGGTACACATTTAGAGTTAAATGTTGTAGTGTTTTATTAATAATTTTAAATCAATACTTATCAGTCCAGCTAATAAAATCTTATATATTTACCTTGCTATGAGTAATGACTTCCTTTTCAGATTTTTCTGATGTTGACACAAATTCCTCAAATTCCTTTCATAAATATTTAATACAAACATGGAAGGAAAGCTTATAAATGTGTTGAATAAGGAAATGAGGAAGGATATTTCAGATATTGATAACAGGACGGGTAAAAGTGTACTTGCCTTATGCGCATTAAAACTAGAATGAAAGGGATAAACACTGATACTTAATTGACTCGATATGTGTTAAGTAGCATTATTTACATACTAACAATTAACTAACCATATCTGTGTTCTTGCAAATTTTCAAATTTATACTGCGAATTCCCTGCTTGAGAATTTTCCCAGAGTTGCTTTTTAATTTGTATTGTTCAGCAATTTCATATGGATCATCCCAATTAAACTCTAACTTTCCTCCTTGTCTTGTCTGCTTGCGCTCAGACAAGACAAGGATGAAAGTTAGAGTTTTCATACCTTATCTCCAACATTAAAGTTTAGCTTCTTATGCTTAGCATCATACCTTTTCTTTTGTTTTGCTTGAGCCTTCTTTATATTCTCCTTGGCTTTAGTCTTGATTTCATCGGCCCATTGAAGCATTGATTCCATGTGTTCATCAAGGTCATTTGCTGATAGAATTCTGAAGTGCACATGCCATTAATCCACCATTGTACATTTAAAGCCAATTAGCTATATACACCAGCGTTTTTTTAATACCTTAGGAGATATTTGCGTCACCTCCTGGAAAATTGTTTTGCTAATCCTCCTCACACTGAAATTAATTGTACTCAATGTTTATGGAATTTTAAAAACTCTAAACTGGACATGAGTTGTAAAAATTTACAAAATCAGAAGCAGGTACTGTAATGGCAGTGTTATTAAAGTTTTAAAACGTTAACAACCTATCGGTTTCCTAATAAATGTCTTCCCTCAAGGCAGATTACTTTGCAGTTGAGATATATGTGACTATCTTTAGGAAAATAGGGCTCAAAGCAGCGTGCTTGAATGTTGATAAAAATATCCCATGAAAGGAAATGGTATACATTGGGAATAGCTAAAGCTAAAATGACAAAACATAGAGAGCTCAATATGCCCATTATGTGATGATTATTGTTATCATTGTTATTATTATTACTATTATTATTATTGTTGTTGTTGTTATTATTATTGTTATTAATATAATTATTATTATTATTTTTGTTGCTGTCATTATTATTATTATTATTATTATTATTATTATTATTATTATTATCATTAGTATGTATTTTGTTTGTTTGTTTGTTCGTTTTTTGTTTGTTCATTTGTTTGTTTGTTCATTCGTTTGTTCATTCATTTGTTCGTTCACTCGCTTATTCATTCACTCAATCATTCATTCATTCATTCAATGCATGCATTCATTCATTTTATTGTATTTATGCTCATTACTGATCACTGAACAGCATTTTACTCCCTCAATTTATTTAAATCTCAATTTGCTCTTCTTCCTCCTCCCCCTCTCCGCTTATAACCTCCAAATAGATGGAAACATTATAGTCTGGCAATCACTTAGCTCATGGATTATTAACATTAAACATTTTAATTTTAACTCACACAGAAACTTCATCAGCTTTTTCAGATTCCATTGGAAGTGTGATGTCTACTGGCAATCTGGCTTCCTGCTTATACAAAAGCTTAAAGTGAGTGTATTTGCTGGAATCCTGTTGACTTGTCCTAAATATATAAATAATCATTCAATCCACTATTTTTTTTTCATTGGTATCAATTCTGATTCTTTCCACAATATAGAAAGTAAAGTAAAGATAAGTTACCACACTTGTGCACTTACCCATATTATTATTTCACTTTGATAAGTGTACTGTTTCAACTCCAACAGTGCTATTTCACACTCCTCGAGCTATTTCAATCAAACGGCGATTTTAGCCATACATTTTTGAATGGGCACTTTATGTGGTATAATTATTATTATTCAAGTACTCTCTAGGCATAACACTAACCTTTTGCAAGGCAATAATATGAAAAAATGCTACAAAAAATTGTTCATATGAATTACTTAATCAGCTACACATAATGCAAGTACAACTGTGGTTGACCACTGACCACATAGCTGAGCTAGCTCAGCCAGTTGCAGCTGGCTGTATTTACAACCTGAAACTAAGGCAGTTTTTACCATGTCAGTAGAAATAACAACTAATTCCTAAACTTTAAAATGTGTGCCATAGTATTTTTTTATTTCATTTGTTTAACAAAAATGTTGATGGGGGCCGCCTTGTGCTAGATTTTCCTGTAAATGGTCATAAAAAAAATAGTTAGGCACTTCCACCAGGGACACTACTATACTTAGGCTCTACCAGGGTGAGGGCTGTGGTATCCTGAGTGTAGTGAGGGTGCTACCAAAGGCACCTGAGGAAACAAACTAGGAGTATTGCAAATGTTTGTATTCATGTACAAAATATGGTCATTGGCAACCTCAAGAAAAAATATTCAATTAAAGCTTACAATAATGACAACATGATGATATAAGTTTGCTAGATTAAGTTTGAGTAATGTCAAAATACTCACAAAACTCATCTTATTGTGAAAGCATCTCCTGCAGTATAATTGTCCAAAGTGCGAGAATAAAATTTTCCCATCAATTTTGGCAGAATTGCTTGATCAAAAAGAGTTTTAGCTTGAACAATATTAACTTTCAAAAGTTATCATCAGGATAAATTCTTTCAATATTCAAATCATTTTCATTTTACAAAAATATGATATAAACATGATTTTAAAAATTCTATACATTTTTGGTTTACTGGAACTGACCTGGTAATAGTAGGCATGGTTATGCTTTCATTGAAATTTGCCACTACTTTCTTCCAAGCAAAGCGTAGTATCCTTTGCAGCATCTATAATCTCATCCTCCCTATGCCAGTATGGCACTGTATACATTAAATGTAGTGCTAATATAAAATCCTGATTGAGTCACTTCAAACTTGTGATGAGATATGGATAGATTTTATATACCTGCACACATCTTCATCCACAATGTGAGTGTGCTTGGGAACGTGTAAGCTTAACCCTCTGATGTTTGCTATCAAAAATATAAAAATACTTTAATGAATTTGATCTTTGTCATTCCTTCATTTATAGTATAGCAGATATGTGTAATATGATAGTTGGATATGAGCTACAAGTACATAACTTCAAATTATGGAGCATGTAATATTAGATTTGGGGCTACCAGTAACTTGACCTTTGAAACTTATAAATCATAATAATTTATGGTGATTTCTTACTTTATCAAACATGATTGTCTTGTTTTTACTGATAAAAGAAGCAATGCAGCAATAAGCAAATTGAGTTGCCAATTAGCATATTTTAAAGTAAGATGAGTTACAAACCATTCCGCTAGCAGATATTGTGTTATAACTGCTTTGAAGAAAAGTATTGAATCTTATGCTAGAAATTACATGGCATGAATCAACTAATTTCGGAGCAATCAAATCTGATTCTTTCTGGTCATTTCTTTGCTTGCACTATGGTTTCAGGTTACAAAACTGGAACGCTGGAGTGTGAAATATAAATAAACGTGCTTAACACACAAGACAAAGTCCGACAAGTATGGTACTTGGCTTTCAATTCACACCATCTGTTGGTCCACAAGTTGTCAGTAGCAAAGACTCTTTTCTCTAGGACAAACTAGATCTATAATTTGTCTGCCGAAAAAGACCAATAGATGATCATGTGAAATCTGCGTTGCAAGCCAATGACTACCCAATGCTAATAAATACAACACTGGCTACTTGTCATACCAACACAGTCAGATTTCCAACACCTCACCATCCAGTCAGGTCCATCGTACACCAAAAGCTACAGTGATTCTTCATTGTGTGAGGCATTTCTCAGAGTGTATCAAAAGGATTCTAGCCCCTTTGGAAATGCGGACCTGTTTTAAACCACCACACTCAACACTGAGAAATATGTTGGTTCACGTAAAAAAACTATGTTCCACCAACTGAAAGATCTGGAGTAGTTACCAGGTGCCTTGTGGTTCTTGTAACCAAATTGGACAATCAGATCAATCCAAATAAACCTATGTGGCTAGGTAACACTTCACTATTCCAAATTTTTTATTTACAGACGTTTCGACCACTAGCTAGTTGTGGTCATCATCAGTGAACTATTACAATACAATGTAAAAATGAATGAGTGACCTCAAGAATGTAACTATGGGTAAGTAAAATAAAAAATTTGGACTAGTGAAGTATTAAATAGACAATATCATTAGACAATCAGGCTGTACATTACAACATAGGCTGAAGGAGCACAGGAGAACCCTAGCACTAAGTGATGATACATCAGCTGTGGAAGACCATGTTATGTAATTCAATCATGACATTGATCAGAATGGAGTGAGAGTCGTTGATCAGCACATGAGTTGGTATCCAAGATGTTTTTTGGAGTCATGGCATATAAAGGTCCCAAAAAGCTGTATGAACAAAAACCTAGGGACACTAAACACAGCCTATGACAGCTTGGCTACTGTAGGACATAGTAACTATCTCCCATAGCAACTGTTACTAGATTCGTGTTTATTCATGCATTCCAGTTTTGTAGTCATCTATATCATACCGATAAAGGTTACTGGATTGACCGAAACATCTATTTATACTTTTATTGTTATAGCTAGTACCTTTTTCAGAACATAATATTTCTGCAATAATTTACAATTAAACTATTAAAGCTTATGATAGCAGTATAAAAATAATATAGCTAAGTAATATGAATGAAAAAAAAAAACATGTGAGAAATTAAAAGTAAATTGGTACAATAATCATGACATAATTATGAGACACACTTTCAGTTTCGTACAAATGAACAGTGCAACATTACTATAGACTCAATTAAATGGGCAAAAAGTGCAGTACACTTGAAATGTAATATAGTGTAGTTGATTTCACCAAGGAACAGGAAATTTGGAAGCATCAGAATATCTATAGCAATTTACTGTATAAGTTAACAGAGCTACATCAAAACTATAGCCATAAGAAATTATTTTATGAGACCATAGTAATGTACTGTTCATTCATAATTATGATACCGAAGATAAATTTCACAATTTATAAGCAGTCTTCTTTTCATTGGTCCTGTGTGATTAATGTCTAGACATACTATAGTCATCATTCAGTGACCATTTTTCAGATACAAACAAAACAGAAAAGGACCCCAGGCTATGATGGCAACATGCAAATATGTTCTAAGCTCTCATAATGGTTTCCTAAATTCTCCAATGTACCACGACTTTGAAAAGATCTTCTGTGTAGATCTTGTTCATTCCAAGTAACTTTAGCTTTATCCCAATTGATGTTGTGAGTAGTTCCGATGGAGTGCTCTACATTACAGTAGAAGTGTAAAATCAATCAAATGCTTGTAGAGATCTCTTGCGTTCTTTGAATGGATTCTTCAAGGTTCCTCCTGTCTTGCCAGTCCTGATCACCATTCTTGCTGTTCCTGTTGATTTTATCATGGGTTTCTTTGAATACTTACTTATACAGAAACAGCACTTAAAAATCTTAAGGCCATAGCTGTATGATGTGAGATGATTGTACGACACAGAATAATGCTCTCTAAGTTTATTTGGAAGCATCATTTATGTGCCAATACAATCAGAATTAAAGTTAAAAAAAACAACACTTGAACTTTTTCTTCTTGATGTTGCCACTATAAAGGCCTTCGTGATTAATTGTAAGAGACAATAGAAGCATTATGACAATATGAAAAAACATTGGAGAAGAAAAGATATGAGACTATATTGAAGACGTAAGAATTTGTTTGCTGAATTGTTTATTGCTGTTCCTTACAGCATCAAATTTGCTATTTACACACTGACCTTTCTTTCTTATGTTCTCAAATTTTGAACCTAGTAAGTGATTTAGCTCCTTCTATTTACAGATAGTTGTAGCAGGCTATAACTATATGTGACATGATTATTTAAAGAGTAGTACTGATTAGATTACAACAACTACCAGGAAGAGATTGCCAAAGCTGTGACATGAAGTCTCAATCTTGTTAAGCTTAATGCTGCTTTTTGATTGATTCTTGAACATTTTAAAATCCAAATTCGCTTAATATTGGCTTAGACTAGCATCAGTCATTCTAGAGTAACTTCGCCTTCACTTCAAACTGCAGTTACACAGCAGTAAAGGAAGACTGAAAAACCGGACCAATTCCGCGAAGGTGGGACCAAATCTGCTAAGCGGATTTGGTCCGCCCGGGCCAAATACGCGAGGGGACCCAATCTGCTGTGACACCGGTCGGGTCGTCAGCTCTGTGGATATCCAGCACCCGGTAGATGGTGCCACCAGGTACTTTCTACTCGCTGGGCGATGGTTAGGCTCAGGGATAACTGGTGAATAGCTAGCCCTTACCCGCTTAGCTACCCAGGAGCCCACTCAAGTGTCTCAGGTGTTAAACTAAGAATTGAATTTGAGATAACTGAACAACACGCGTACAAATAACAGCATTTACGTGAAGTCCACTGCTTGTGCGCATGCTCACTACACAGCACACATGCACATACACACACAAAAATAAATACACTGTGCCATAAAACTCAACGAAAATACAACAGCTAACTCAAATAATAAACAAATAATTTCTTGTTCACTTCCTTATTCTGGTCTTTGGGGGAAGACCCAGCCACACATTGTTTGCTGAAATAAAAGGTCAAAACTGCAGTTATAGTGTTTGCATGAACTAAGCTAAAACATAGTAACAATACTTAGTTTTATGTTACCTAACTATCTGGCTCGCTCGCCATTTGTGCTCAAGCACACCACTAGTCTATTATTAATCATGACAGCATGTGGCCCACAATACTCTCTGCTAGTTCATTGATGTACGAGGAGTAAAGACCACATGTAAGTAAAACTTTGGGAAGTTATCATGTATACTAAACTTGTAAAATGTAGCATAACAGTGCACTAACAGTTTGTGTTAAAACTTAAATTTTTACCACTCATCATTATCATTTCTCACTGTTTAAAGAATTTGTTCTAGTTCTATCTGTAATATTCATCATAACAGTGAAGCAAAAAAATGATTAATTATTGCAATTAATTATTTCTTACTATTAATATACTAATAATATTCAATCAATTTAATTTATTTTTATAAAAATAATTATGTATGTAATGTTAATTGCATGAGTCAGAATATGTTAAAGCCAAATATTTAACAAAACACAAATAACACGTAAGCTGGCGTCAGCTGTGATTACTATTAGCCTATCAGTGGGTAATGAGCTAGGAAATTCAGCTTGAGGTAACACTGTGTGATTATGCGAGTGATTCTGTACCTAAAAATAACATTGTAAAGATGTCTACATGGAAAATTATATTATTAAATAATATATAACTGTACAATAACTGAATTGTTACCTGTTATTCAAGATTTAGTATGAGTGTGCTGTTATTTTTTTGATTTCTCAGACAAAATGATATCAAAGTAACAATTGCACAATTTTAAACTTTACTGACGAGTGATAAACAGCTAAATACTGAACACGACACAAGAGAGTCGAGTGTCTATTTTTTATTTTTTATTTGTTAATTTTTGTATTGTGTTAAGCTTGACAAACGTATGTTTCCTTACAAAAGCCACAATGATCTTCGTACAGTATTTAGATTATGATAAACTTAACATTGAAATTTTAATAACATGTTTACACTTACATTTGTACATATACTTCATATTACATGATGATATACAACCAATATGTATTATTGGTAAAGCCGGTCAAGTTGACATATCGTAAACTATCATCCTAAAAATGTTCAGAAATAGTGAACTACCATTCTGAAAATGTTGAGGTCTCATAACAGTTACTTTATGCGTAATAGTAAACAGTAATGTTGATGTCTTATTACAGTCATTCTATTGCCTATCCAGATCTCAGCAAATAGAGACCACGCCCAAGAATTATAAGGTCAAAAACTTCATACATACTATATTATTCACTTATTTTGATACAATATAGTAAAATGTCTGCATTTTTTTGAACTGAATACATAAAACATTATGACTTTGCTTCAGTAGTATAAAAATTGAAACTAAAACTAAATTTAATTAAATGAAGAAATTTTAATGATTAAAACTATACAATTTAAATCCATGCAAGTAAACAACAATTTTATACATTGTTTTGTTTACTATTCAGTTAACTTGCATTATTTACTACAATGGCTAATTAAACTTTAATGAAGCACAGAAAGCTTAATAATTTGTGTGTTTGGCTATAATAAAAAATAATATTTTTCGTACAGTACTATTATTTTATGGTAGATTTTGAGACTGCAATATAACTTCTGAATTCTGGTGCTATGTTACATTGACAGTGTCATAGGAAGGATTGGTAATACATATTTTTAGCATGAAATTTTTGAGTGTATAAACCCTTTACCACATTCAGTAAACATAGTCATATTTCAGGGAATTTGAATTAAGAAAATATTACGTATGTTCTTCCTGAAAGATGAAGGCTAGCATGAATGCACAAGATAATGGACAATAGCTTGGACTACAGAAAATGATGATGCTAATGATATAGCGAAATCAGTAGTGCATAGTCATTTTAGTGACACATTATTATTATATTATTACGAATAAGGCAGAAAATTAATTAGCTGAATATCAGCTCATTAAATTTCACTTTTTTAATGAAACGAATTGAGGTGATTATAATAATATACTTTCGTTTTTATTTAAGTATAATGTAATTTGAAGTAAATACTTTCGAAGCATAAAATTGGAGTTATTTTATGCTTATTTCTAAGGCTAGTATTAAAGCTAGATAGTATCTATCAACCTTTCACTATGTCCAAATTGCAATTTTTGTGTGTTTTATCTTAAAAATACTAAAAATATATGTTACAAAAGCAGTAAAATTTGTTCAAAATATAAAAGATAATATAAGAGACTTGGATAAGTTTCAAAACTTAATGTACGTATAAATACAATTATTAGCTAATGCAATTATACCATAATATGCCTGATTGCTGGGATATATTTTTATTTCTAATAATTTCAGGAATACCAAACACTCCTACCACCTTCTCACTGTTTTTATTGCATAATTTAGAATCATATTTACAAAGCAACACTAATCAGTTTATCTTTACAAACCTCTCAACTAGGCTACTATTCATAATGATGTCCCTGTTTTACAAGTGCATTTTTGTGAGCATTCTGGAAATGTTAAACGTTCATTACTCTGAGTTTTATATATATTTTTCTCTGGGTTAAGCTACCACAATCATTAAGATCTACATTACCATTATTTCATAATAATGCCTACTAGTAAGCTGAAGTTCAATGTAGCTTTGTTGAAAGCCAAATATATTTGAATATTATGAATAACAGAATAAGATGAAATAAAAATAACTCTCTACACCCACAGGTTCTTCTTAAAGTTTTTATTAATGGCTATTTAATTTTTAGTGTGGCCATTAAAGTGGAGTCCATCTAAGTGGGATACATGTAATTGGGCTAGATAAGTCGGAGGAGCTTCCGGTTCAATTGCAAACGAAGTATGTGGGGGGAGTTAATTTAGTGACTGGTACTAAAACTTCGGCTATTGGCTTTAGCTAATTCCGATTATAGCCACCGCTGACTACTGTATATAAAGAAATACGTCGCCAATCACTTATTGGAGAGCTGAGCATACAGTGCCCCTCTGTAATCCTCAATAGGTCTGTACAATACTATGTTAGCTCTATTTCTTGGGACTATTATCTTCAGTTTGGTGTTCAAAGATAATGAAGCACAAGGTAAATGGGACCAGTACATATAAGACAAACAACGTTTAGCGTTGTCCTATTAGAACGGGTATTACTCAACCTTGTATTATCGGTACAATTATCGGTCTTGCGTCTCTAGTGGTGTTTATCTTGCATACTGTCTTTCTCTGAAGAACATTCACTCTTTGTTACTAAGGCTATGAATACTATATTTGACAAGTTCACCACATTAGCTTATTTCTAAAAGACTGTATTATTATAACTTTTTCATGATTGAGATATTAAGTTTGATAACTTTCTAGTGAATCAGTCCGACATAGTGTCAACTTAGAATTCTACTTTTTGAACATCACCCACCACAGATATCAGGTTGATGTTCTGCATGAAAAAATCACTATTTTTTGCACGCTTTGCTATTACCCAGGCAAAAATATTTCATTATTGGCCTGGTACTTGGGGAATCTCTTGCAGCTATTTAGCTAGACAAGTTCATTATCAAGACAGGCTAGCTTACTTAGATTTTGACATGACAGTTTGAGCCATAGTCTGTTACTGCACATCAATCTGCCTTTTAATTTGTCTCTATAGTATTTTTTTGGCAAGGACTCTGTAACCATACCTCAGGTACAACTTTTTTGTAATAATTATATAAGTATAATATGTCGGCTGTTCCTTACAAAATTAGGTAGTAATGAACTTACTCAAAATAAATGGATTTATTCCACCCTAGATATCTTCATAATGATATTTTGGCTTTTGTAGTCCAGTCATTTTAAGGTTGGACCTGAAACTAATTGCAAGAAAAGGTTTCTCACCAGTTTTCCATGTTAAAAATTGTGCTTATTAAAATACTAAAAGTTCCAAGGAATCCAAATTAGGGGAACACCCTGAAATTAATAATTATTGTAGTCAATATTTGCATCAAATTAATTTTTATTGTTTATCCTATATAACCAAACCCTTTCAAGAAAAGAATTAAGATCCATGTTTGCCATCTGTATAACATATTTCACACAAACTACTGACATTACTGTTATATTTGACCTTTGACTCTCTAGCCATTTTGGTATCCTGGCATTACATTATACATGTACTTGACGTTTGACCCCTAGTCATGTGATATAATTTTCAATATCCATAGCTTCATATGGTTGCCAAATGATAGCTGGTTGATGCACTTCAGCACAAATGGTGAGCTATATAGCCTGCTAGCCCAGGTATATGATTTTTTTATCCTTACCATAGATAATGTTAAGAAGAGAGAATTCAGAGCTACACCTTAGTAGAAAGTTAAGAGTAACACTACAAGAGCCTCCTTTATAGTTTCTCTCTATATATTATATAGTTTATTGAAAGCCCAAACTTAGTGTTTAGCACCACACTGCAGTTAAAATATCAGATGGGTAGGAGCAAGTTGATAAGAGGTGGGGTGGGGGTGGGGCGGGGGCCGAATTAACTAGAGGCATCCATAGTATAACTCATACTAGAATGTTGACAGCTACTTTTTAGTTTATCACTTGTCAACTGTACATATTTCAGAAAACATTATGTTAAGAAATAATGTTTTCTCTTTTGGACCTGTAGCTTGTAGCTATTATAAGGAGGTAAAAGGTGGAGGGGCTGAGGCCACCACAATTTAAAATAAATATGGGTTAGCTGCTCCTGTTGTGCAAATTTTGTGCAGAATTCTAAAAATATTTAAACTTTTTTAATTGCAGCAAACAGTAAGAATTTCTCTTTATAAGCCCCTGGCTACATTGTTAAAATGGAATAGGGAGGCAGTCCTCCTACCCCCTTTCTCCTATCTTAATGTGCACTTGCCATTTAACAATAATTATTGAAGAAATCTTTCAAAGACTCATACATCTAAGCTAAAGAAGTTGATGTGGTCAAAACTTGTCAATTAATGGCGCCCCAGAAAATAATTTGCAGTTTTCCAGTGGCTTTAATAGTTGACTATGCATTAGTAGATGATTATTAATAAAACAACTAATTTGCCACAAGGATAGCATCCTTTTCATTTCAATACACAATAAGTCATTACCAAATGGTTGACAACTTCATTGCTCAGTTCAGGTATGATTTTTTGAGGACCTACATGTAAATAGGCACTCATGGGAAAGAAGAGGTTGCCCTATACCAAACATAATATATGAGAGAGTCCACTAGCTACAAGAAAAGGTCACTATATACACAAATCTGTAAACAATGGGGGGCCCTGCCCCCATGTCAGCCCCTGTGCCTCCC
>WLWD01004972.1_pt1 | contig 13902 bp, 5 predicted proteins | sample 6712731 | NCBI WGS metagenome assembly WLWD01 (sample SAMN12718690, study PRJNA576275) | sponge metagenome | isolation source: marine sponge | host: Mycale hentscheli | place: New Zealand: South Island, Marlborough, Capsize Point | collected 2014-11-01
ACATAAGAAATATTTGACTAAGGGAAAGGAAAATTTAAGGTGGCCAAGCTGTACAAACAATGTGATTTGTGATACTTTATTTGATATTCCCCTTACTAATGTAAGGTATCAAAACTTTAGCAAGCTTATTATTAAGTTTTTACTGTTCACAAAGTTTTCTTACCATGGACTCCATCTGCCTCTTGGAATTTTCAACTGACTGTGGGAGTCTATTAGAAAATGCCTGTAAAGATTTGTGTGCATAGTCGTAGGCATTAGTGGTGATATAGATAGCTTCAGGGAAAAAAATTGTTCTCTTTATAATTAGATATTGAGACGCAACTGAATTATCAAAACACACTCTCTGAAATGCTTAAATTTAGCACTTTGCAACTGGGTTCACAAGTGGACAGTATCAGTGATGAGGTGATTGAAACTCAAGATAAAGAATATTTTATTGAATTACCATGTGTGCTATTTACTGAAATATGTCTAGATGGCAGAGAACCAGTTTGAATACCAACCAGAGCCAAAATTTCACAAGGCAGACGAAAGCTTTTCCATGGTGGACAAAGCTTTCGGCTTATCATTATGGAACTTTCCTTGGCAATCATATGCACAAATTGCTAAGGTAAAGCAAAATGAACATTCTTATAATACAACCATGTATACCTCGTGAACTCACATATTTGGTAGCCGAAAAGTGTTAAAAGATTTATTTCACAATTTGTGAGCACTTGGAAACATATGTCCAATATCCATGAAAGTGGCAGGAAATGAAATGGTCATCAAGTTTGAAAAAGCGTTTATCCTCTATGGCCGCTGCCATAGGGCTACAACTCATCTGCCTATACGAGTGATGAATTTAGCCGTTGTTTTGTTGAACAGAATGTGACGTCAAAGCTTTCGTAAGTTTTACCGTGCACAGTTTCCTAGAGCCTCTATAGCTCCAAAACTACACATACGGAAGAATGGGTGAAGCGGTGGCGCATTGGAGCAGGACTCATGGGAGAACAAGGAGTTGAGTGTATACATGCTCACTTGAAAAGACTGGAGTAAATCCATCAAGGTATCCCTAATGATATGGACAGGCTCGAGTACATCATGAAGGAACACCAACTGGAGTCAGCGCCTTCACTGAACTCACTATGACCACCTCCTACTAAGAAGAGAAAGAAGACTGACAGTGACAGCAGCAGTAGTGAAGAATCAGACAGATAGCACCTGAGTTATAGCTTACCACAACACACAAAATTATCACTAAAAAAACATTGTGATAGCACAAAGCAGAAAACAATTAGCTGGAGGGAAATGTACCCACACTTAAACTGCAAAAACTTTAAACTACTGACATGTTCCATATTACCAGAAGCACTTCCATTAATTGGCGATATTCACAATCAGACCACGAAATATTTCGTCTCACAACAATCTATTCCGCTAAGAAAGAAATTTAGTGGTTGAAAGACTTTTCTTCCCCATTTTATTCAGTGCACAATCATCATGTGAGGCCACGCTATTGTGTTAAAAAAAGAATTTTTTGCAGCCCATTTAGTGTTGCTATGGTGGTTGCTAAGGAATTTAACCTTGCGGACATTTTTTGGGGGGGTGTTAGTGCCATGTATTCCTTCACATGAAACACATTGTCTCCATTATGTACTGTTGCCCAGAATTCAACATTCCCTTTCAGCTTTTTAAGATGGTTGGAATAATCACTGTATTAGAACTGAACACAATTGAATACCAAATCATTATGTTAGCTGATAGAATGAAAGAACCAGTTAAAAATGAATCAGAGAAGAATTGTTTGAAAAACAGGTAGTGGAGCCATCTGATAGTCAATGTACATCGCCTATAGTTCCAATGGTTAAGCCCAATGGTATAGTGTTACTTTGTGTTGATTTTAGGAAGTTAAATGAGGTCACCCAACAGCTTCAGACCTGTATCTCACAGCTAGATGATTTTTAGAATGTGTGAACAGTGCCGTGTTTTGTCAAAGCGGGATTTATGTAAGGACTTCCACCAGGTGGAAACGGAGGAGTCAGCAAACAATTCTACAACATTTGTATGTCCACTTGGCAGACTCAGGTACAGAATTATGCCTTTTGTCTTGTGCAATGCCACTAGTTATCTTTCAAGCATTAATGGAGAAGGTTTGGCTGGCATGGAATACTGTGCTGTTTATATTGATGATGTGTTGGTCTTTTGAAATTCTTGGAATAAACATGTATGACATGTGACTTTGTTGTAAATATGTGTTATACCCATGCTGCTGTATGTTGTTGTCATGAACTCACCTATAACTATTTTCTTTGCTGGAGATGAATACATTTTTGTGGATAATGCAGAAAGGATCAAGCTACAAAAGCATTTGAATCAAGGAGATGTTATAACATTTAGTCAAGTTCATAATTTTTGTGAATGTTTCAGGTTGTTTTTTTTTAAGTATATGCAATATAGCTAATATGCAGTGAATAACTTGTCACTGAAAGATGACATTGCAAAATTTGTCAATTTTGGGCAGAGACAGTAAATAATTTTTCACAAGTAGAGTACTTTATTGATTGTGTGTATTGTCCATCCACCTAAAAATTAGTTACTATTTTCCCTTTAATGTCCTTCTGAAATTTCAGAGATTTTACCTTATGAGGCATATCAAGAGTTTAAATTGTTGTCAGAATAACTTATTGAATACCAGATATTACAATACACTGTAATTCCTGAAGATTGAGAAAAATCCTAAAAATTACTGCGGATTAAGATATCATTTTGGAATGAATTATATTTGGCAAAGTTTAACTTCCTTGAAGTCTGTTGACTACTGCTATCATTTTCCAATGCTTGAAAAAGTGGCAAAAGTTGGGCTAACAATACCGCATTCAAACGCTCAAGAATGATTATTTTCAATTGTAAAAAAAAAAAACAAGACAGAATGGAGACAAAATCTCCATCCAAAAGAATTTAGTCTAGCATTTTGGTAATTAACCTAGCAGCATCAGAACCACCTCACTCCATTGAATCCCTTCAAAGTGTACTTCCAACCAAAAACACCTACATGGGTGTACAATAAAGCACATAGCAGCAAAATCAATTCTTCATAATATTTAAATTGAATTTAGTAAATGGTATCCTGAATAATACAAGTCTGTACTTGTATGTGGTATAATAAATGCATTTAAAAAATCTGATTTAATTATTAAAACTGGTTCACTTCACCTACTATACCAGTAATGATCTTTAATTTTGTCTCCAGTTAATACATTGTGTGGTCTAACCCTGGCTATAATTATAATTATATTGATTATAGTTATGATAGACAATTGCATTAGCACTTATGAATAACCATATACAAAATGCTTATGAATGTGACAGTTGATATTGAATTATATTAATATGTGAATATGTTATTTATATATTTACAACTGCTCATGAAATCCCAATTATTCATTGAATTCTTATAATATTAAGAAATGTCCACAAAGTTACAAGGCATGTCAATGATGATGTAGGTTTATTAATAATATTAATATAATATATATGCATATATTATATGCACTATCTAAACGAAGGAAAAACAATTAATATTTAATTTACCAGGTTTAGTGTACATTGGTTCTGAGCCTGACCATTGTTGAGATTTAGTGCACATTGGTTCTGAGCCTGACCATTGTTGAGATTGTGATTGGCATGTTCTATTCTGAACTCCGAGAAGTTCAAATCCATTATTACAAGAATATGAGCCAATTATTTCTCCATCATTATTCAAGAAAACTTTCACTAAACCATTCATAGTAGAAATTGGTGGACAAACATTTCCTGTAATTTAAAGAAAAATTATTACATTTTTCATCAAGCTGAGAGTAATAAGAAACAGCTAAGTTTACTTAAATTAAACTAAAATGAATTATTGCTGTGTGGATTATTGTTGAAATAATTTTACAATACTGTACTGTTGTTTATTTCGATGTCAAATAGTAAATACTTTATTTTTTACACATTAAATGAAGTAAAATGGTTAATCCCAGTTTCTTCAATATTCAACTCAATGCAGCAAAAGTATAGCTTTACAGTTAATACTATATCCTAGGCATTTAAGAGTAAAACTTCAACCTAATTAATACTAATATAATACTATAATACTTACTAGTACATTGTCTTCCTAAATTTTTTGAAACATAATTGCTTTCAGCAGTTGGACAATCACAACAAGCTCTTTTCGCAATCGTATTGCAAAGATGACTACCGCATAGGACTTCAGGTATGCACATGTCTACAATAATAAATTGTTATATTCCAGCTGAAACTATAATTGATTGCTTTCTGTTGTAAATATACAACACACTAGTAGTATAAACTGTAGCATAATACACTATGTGCACTTTTATCATGATCAAATTATTGGAATACTAATTAATATAGCTAATTATTAGTATCTTATGTGCTACAAGTTTTAATACCGTTTCAAATTTTCACTTGCCTTTTTCATTTATGGTGACTGTACCTATATCTTTTCCATGAACATTATCAGCCTCACATGACCAGGTTCCTGTTGCAAGGTAAAATAGTGTATCTTCCAAACTAGCATTAAATCTATGATTAAAACATGATAAGGTACGATTTTCCAAAGCTAAACTACCCACAGTATTTAAAATTATGGTAATGTTGTTTCCATTCAAAAGCAGTACTGGGATAGAAGTAAGTTTCCACATTTGGAAATACAGCGTAGTGAAGCTTTCAGTAAATCCATTTTCATTTATTAATGTAATTCCATTTTTTTTCCATACGTAAGTAGGAGAAGGGAGAGCTGGGCCGAATTCTGTGTCATCCACTATATTTTTAACAGAGCAAACCAATGTTATGGATGAAATATGGTTAGAAAGTGTTATTGTAGTGCCATTTCGTCCCACATAACAAGTCTTGCTATTTGGTGCATTATCATTGGTGCAGTTGCCTAACAAACACAATACACAAAATGGCCAGTGATATTATCTATATTAACGAAAATATTCTATTACAACTCTATGCTAACATTATTAGATTATATGTAGATATTATTTTAGTATTACTTTCATCAATTAGAAGAGGCTGTCCTCCAATCACAAACACTGTTGTATTTCGTAGTCGAAAATCCGTACCAGTTGTAGCTATACAGACAAATCTGTTAGATCGGTCATCATCAAAAATATTTGTCTGCCTTATGGTCAACATACTGCCATTTATGAGGTATTCGTTAGAATTCATCAAAGGTACTTCTTCACCAACTAAGTATTAAATGAAATAGTAATTATGTTTAAGTACATTTGCTATAACTTTATTTAAATTGGGACAAAATAGTTAAAAAATACAATTAAATAGGAAATTTATGTATACACATAAGGAGTAGTGTATTTTTTCACTTCACTTTAGAGTTGATTATGATGATCTCTCCAAATAATTAGAGAACGCACTAACTAATTGGTGAGATAATTGGTAGACATTATGTGTAATTTGTCCAATTAATGCATTAAAACCTTAATTTTTATTTTAGTCACACCAGTTAAAATTTATTTGTATATTAAATTATTATATTATTGATTGCATTAAAAAGGGTAATATTTCATATGATGGCATTGATATTATAATTAAAACATAATTTCTTACCAATTGTGCTATCGTTTTTATCCAAAGCAATTTTTAACCATTTAAACCTTGTAGAAGAATTTCTTTGTAGCTGACTACAGTCTAAAATTATTCTGACTTTATTTTGAACTATAATAGTTTGAGATGACTTCTGTACAAGTATATTCACACATTTTCCTACTTTTACTGCAGAGGATAAGAGGTCATTATTAAAAAAATTAACATTTAGCAATCGTTCAGATTCTCCAGTATACAATCGATATTCCCCGGTTTGAACGTCACAAGTTGCTGCAATGTATTAAAATAATATCAATAAATTGTTCTTGAATAAAAAAATCTGGAGTATAATAATTTCATAGGTGTATATGTGTTCTCTACTAAATACAGCATACGAAATTATTCCATTACAACTCATGCTAACATTATTAGATTATATGTAGAGATCATTTTATTATTACTTTCATCAATTAGAAGAGGCTGTCCTCCAATCACAAACACTGTTGTATTTCGTAGTCGAAAATCCCTACCAGTTGTAGCTATACAGACAAATCTGTTAGATCGGTCTTCATCAAAAATATTTGTCTGCCTTATGGTCAACATACTGCCATTTATGAGGTATTCAGTAGAATTCATCAAAGTTACTTCTTCACCAACTAAGTATTAAATGAAATAGTAATTATGTTTAAGTGCATTTGCTATAATTTTATTTAATTTGCAAGGACAAAATAGTTTAAAAATACAGTTAAATAGGAAATTTATGTATACACATAAGGAGTAGTGTATTTTTTTCACTTCACTTTTGAGTTGATTATGATGATCTCTCCAAATAATTAGAGAACACACTAGCTAATTGGTGTTCATTAAAATTATTTATAGCTATTTTCCCACTTACCATTTACATGATGTTTTGTAAACCTTATGTTTTATTTATCCAATTAATGCATTAAAACCTTAATTTTTATTTTAGTCAAACCAGTTAAAATTTATTTGTAAATTAAATTATTATATTGATTGCATTAAAAAGGGTAATATTTCATATGATGACATTGATATATATAATTAAAACATCATTTCTTACCAATTGTGCTATCGGTTTTATCCAAAGCAATTTTTAACCATTTAAACCTTGTAGAAGAATTTTTTTGTAGCTGACTACAGTCTAAATTTATTCTGACTTTATTTTGAACTATAATAGTTTGTGATGACTTCTGTACAAGTATATTCACACATTTTCCTACTTTTACTGCAGAGGATAAGAGGTCATTATTAAAAAAATTAACATTTAGCAATCGTTCAGATTCTCCAGTATACAATCGATATTCCCCGGTTTGAACGTCACAAGTTGCTGCAATGTATTAAAATAATATCAATAAATAGTTCTTGAATAAAAAAATCTGGAGTATAATAATTTCATAGGTGTATATGTGTTCTCTACTACTACTAAATACAGCATACCATCTCATATTGTTTTATTAGCTAAGATTCACTGTCAAGTGTGTCCCCTCTCCCTCTACTCCCCAAAGGGAAGAAACCATCAGCCTTTAACTAAGACTCACTCAATGTCACCCCCTTCCAATTCACAACAGATGAATTCATACTAAGATTCACTGAAGGATGAGCCCACAAGTAAAAAAGGAAAAAAAATCACACTCCATAGGTCCCCTTCCGCTTTCCTTTTGTCTGTCAGATTTCTGTTCCTTCTCTTTATTCAGCTAGATATTCAAGATGAACAAAAAGCGGAATAGTAGCGCTAGGAATAGTAGCGCTAGGGATTCAACGCAGGGTGGTTCTATGGATGGTACGCGTGCGGGTGCCGTTATATCCTCCTAAAAGCAGTTTTTAGGCTTGACCCCACCTTCTTTTGATACTACAGCATTAAGAAAGTCTTACTTGAACTTGGCTCCAAAATTCCTACAAAACGCTTGCTTTTTAAGTAAAAACAAGTTATCGCGACTGTTTTCTATGGCATTGAAACCCCTTTACGAGACGTATTTAAAAAAATTCGTACTTTTTTGAGACTGCTAAAACTGCCTTTGTTGGTTTGGTTGTCAAGCGCCGTTGGTTGTCAAGTGCCATTGGTATCCCAATGGATTATTAATACTAAGGAAGTTATAATTACTTGGGAGAAGCTGAGGTAAGTAGTAGTTCCGTGTTTGCTGGCTAACATTACAAAAATTACTACAGCTATTATTTTTTATTACAGTTGCGAGCTTGTTTACCAGTTACTGGTAATTGAGGTAGTCAGAATAGCTTAAATTTGATACAACAGTAGTTACCACTATTTAGGAAATTGGCAATAGAAGAGTAAATCTGTTATTTGTTTGATAGCATTCATTAATGGTCAATTGATATAATAATGTTTTGCATGAACTAATCTAAAGTGTATTATGTAACAATACTGTAGTGTTATGCAGCCTAACTAGGCAGGCTCAATCGATATTAGTGCTCAAGCACACCACTAGATTGTATTTGTGGACATACGTATGTCATTTTGTACTTTGACCCTTTTGTTTTTGTGTTTGCTTCGGGTGAACCCCTTTCCATACCTCCACTAAACAGAATCTTTCAAATTAACGATCCCTTATCATTCAAGAAAATTAATTGTTAGCTCATCATATTAGTTTGTTTCTGAATGACACAGAACTCACTTAAGTCTTAAATGTTTACTTGTTAGACTCAACACTGTGTAGTAATTGTTTTTCAATTCTTGTATTTTTAAGACTCAAAATGTTAAGACGAATGACTACTATGGTATTGGAACCCCCTACCAGAAGTAATTTAAAAAATACTCTGGCCTTTTTTAGTAGCAGCGAGTGTTTGTTGTAAATAAGCTACAGGTTATTCAGATAGTCAGAGACTACAGAAAATACCAGTACTCGGGAATTTGAGGTAAGAAATTAGTTCTGTATTTGTTAGTTAAAGCATGTTCACAACTGCTACATACTTATACTTTAGAAATGGACTGATAGATTATTTTGATGCTTACTATTCAAGGTGAATACAAGAAATAACTACCGGTATGCTTGTATTCACCTTGAATAGTAGCGCTAAGGATTCACTTGAATGGTAGTATTGTGAACATGTTGTTACAAAACATTTGTTCCTTTCACAGTAGATTTCTTTTGATGTAATGGACATAGCTAGATGTCATTTTGATGTCATGTTAATCAGACCTGAACTCAAGCATACTGGTGTTTAACAGTACTACCCACTTTTTTTTACAGTTTGCTCTCCCTTCCTACCTTCCTACCCACTATTTCTTAATTTGACCATAGATATTCGGATTGTTTAGTACTTCGGGTGCCCTGCCAACTGAACCTATGGTGTTTAATCATTCCGATAATACCTCAGAACGAACGCCCTTAACCTGATCCCCAGCAAGCTATCTATTCATGCTAGGCTAGCTTTTTCTGTACATTTATTCACCATCTATCTAATTTGTTCATTACCTTAAATTTTCATTCTAAAGTCATAACTTTGAGAAACTGTATCACTCCCATTAGTTACATGAAATAGTTTTGTATTTAACTAATTCACACTTGGCCAAAGCTGAACTTTCCTAGAAGTCCTACCTACACAGAATGTAACTATTGTATACCTATCTCCTAAGGTGTAAGATAGGGATAATATTTCCGATTTGTGGGATATGTATGGAAACATCATTCTTCGCTTAACGTCACTGCCTATTAGACTGGTCATTCTGAGTTAGCTTTAACATTTGTGACAGGCTCTGACAAAAGGGGGCATTTCACTCAAGCTACAACTTAGTGGTAAAATGCTGGAGGCACAGAGAAATTGGCAGTTGAACTGGGCTGTATTCAACGAAGCACCTTAGCTACAAAATGTTCGTTGCAATTTTTTTTGAAAGAAAAAAATTCGGGCGCGCTGCCGCGAGGATCAAATGAGCACAATCAACTAGACAAAACAAAGCAGAATTGAGAAAAAGTACAACGAAGGTTTTGAAGACAATCAACAAATGTAGCAGTAGACGAAGAATGGGCTCGTCAGTGGCGGCACCCGCGGAGGAGTTTTGGATTATATACTTGAGGCTGAGGAGCTCGTAACTTGAACGAAACAGGCTCCCAAGGCCCGTTCTTTTTATTTAGTTAGTCCATTAGCAGTACACTTTAGGATCCACCCTTAGTTGGAGCTCTACAAACACCAAGAAAAAAGTTAGTAATCCCTAGCAACCAAAATCCAATTATTGTGAATATTTGCGTGGGCGGTGTCCCAGTACCCTTAAGGGCGACTAACGAAGTTTTGCGCAGAGTTCTTTTTAGCTTTCAGAGCGTATCACAGCCTGTCTTGTCGGAATCCTTGGTTACTCTACCCGATGTAGCGGTAAACGTTCAGCCAGATGAGCTGTAGATTGCATTCAATAGTGCAATGCCGTTTTTTTTAGCTGCATGTTTGAAACTCCGCCTATTCTCTGTTTATTGTACTTCGAGAACGAGAGAGAATAAAAAATAGCTTGTCTTTCCACCGCACGCTTGGGGTCTTTTAAGTTGTTTTGACATTTTGAAATTTGTCTAGACTTAGAGTAAGGGTCACTAAGGCTAATTCTGCAAAAAAACAAAAATAGGAGAAAGAAAGAATTTTTCCGATGACTTACTTCTGGAGCCTATATCTCAATTTCAATTTTTGTGACAAATGCCCCCTTTGTCAGAGCCTGTCACATTTTGAAGAACGTAATTTCCTATCGATAGTTATTTTATTATAGCTGTAAGATTATGGTGAGAGTGCTAGAAATTAGTATATATTATATATAGCTACTTTGTTAGCTCAAAATTGACACAAGATGTTCCATTAGCTGTACCCTATCTGAAGTACACTACAAAGATTTAGTACAAAAATATTTTGTATAGAAATATATTTTTTCATAATTTTAACTCCACACATTGTACTAGATACAACAACCTCAGAACCTTTTTATCACACTTGCTTTTAGCTTGCTATATTAATTTATACTTTAGCAACTAATACATTATTATAAATCAAGCACAGAGTCTAATAACTTACCTTGGCAAGTGAAGTCCAAACAATTTGAAAGTAAAATTATTAATAATAGATTCATTTTCAACGCTACAGGTCACCACCCAGTTAGGTGCTTTAATTTATATGAATAATTTGATTATCCAGGTTTAAAAAAACTATGCTTCCGGTGTTCATTTTTAGGAAGTAGTTACTCCGAGTAAAAATGAACACGAAAAATCACTGTATTTGCTAACGGTTACCTGGGAACACTCCAAATGTTTATATATGTATTTAAGGAAGTGTGCGAATATCCCGAAAAAATTAAATAATTTCACTTGGATATTTTCACTAGAAAGTTTTGCATGTTTCAAACTACACGGGCAGTTCGTTTATCGAGCTGTTAGTTTACTCGCCGTTCTTTTCGAATCCTGTTATGTACAGTGAAGCCAATTTCACCTTTGACCTCAACACGCGCATTTCCCCCGTTGTTCCTAGAACTTTGAACCGAAAGAGCAGAATATATTTTGAGCTTGATGGATACAGTCCACTTTTGCGGTGAAGCTGAGGTAGGTATTTAGTATTAACTAAGTCTTACTAAGTGGTTCTTTAAACTGTCACAGATGAGTTTGAGCTAAAACAAATGATTTCAACTTTTGCTTTAAACTGTTAGCATGTGGTGCGAAGGAATTGGCTAAATGGGCAAATGATTGGAATTCTTGTTTGAAATTAGCTATCAACATATCTAAATGAAACAATGAAACTGTGAAAAGGGAGTGGCTAAAGATTGCAGAAGCTGTGAAAAGGGAGTGGCTAAAGATTGCAGTAAGAGCCAGTTTTAAATTCTCAAGTTATAAACTACAACGCTCCTCTTCCAATTGATTGTAATTATTATGAAGAGCTATAATGGGGAGTTTAGAGAACTTAGTTTGGTGTTAAATAGGAGGCGCTGCCTAGACACCCCAGTTTAAACCCTCATTATTGTCTCCTAATTAGTCATTACTAAACGATATTTTAAATGAAGAAATTAGAGGATATAAGCTATCAATTTACATGCTCATTGGGTAAAAATGTATTGGTGTGTAAGTTATAAGTGCTCAAAGTGGGGTGTTCAGACAGCACCTCCTGATAAACACCTCGTAAGGTGTTATTTAGACACCCCATTGTAACAGCAAGTGAAAGGATGAAGTATGATTGCCACACAATTAGTGAATCAATCCAAATATTATGTGGTAATATCAAATGTATGGAACAGCAAAAACTAGACTTCAATAATGTTTAGGCAATTTATCATAATAACAACTTTTAAAACTATCATCAAAACGTTTAAGATGACCGATGAAATTTACACTAATATATTTTTGCAATAACAAGTAGCCACTATGATGTCCCAATACTGAAGCACTGAAACTCACCAGAAGATGATCATCCTAAGATTGTTAGTATAGAATTATTTACACCATCTATTATATTATTCTGTTGCTTCATTATTTCCTCATCATATAGCTTGAATACAATACCAGAAAAAGAATGACTCAACATACACACATTGTAACCATAACTATAGTATGGGTACCACCATATGGCAGTCAGACTACCTGTGGTCACAAAAAAAAATCATAAAAATTAAACCGTTTTAAGCTATTGACAATTCAAGCATCTAAATAAACTAACGGTATTACACATTTCTATTAAGGTAATGTGGGAAACCATGACGTCAAACATTCAGTATGCTAATGCAGCATTTATAAATTCTTAGTTGAACACAAATAAATTGAAGGCTTTTTATTTTGGGTTTTCCAAGGCCAAAAGAGGCATGAAATAATTTGGCGAAAAGGTTGTCAATAATGTGTGTCAGTTTATTGGAACTAGTGTTACAGCACTCCTTGAAAACACTCTACACACTCCAGATAGCATTTCTACTAATTATTAGAGCTCAGACATAGAAAGTAAGCCAGAACCAAAGATTATAGTTAACTAGCACAAGTATTATTAGCTATAGAGCTCAGGAAACTGAAATATGACAAAAGGAACATTACTTTACTCGTAGTATGAGAAAGACATCATAATACTGAACAGCTTAACTCTTTTCATCTTTTCTGGTTATAAGTCAGTTATCTAAGTACATTATAATTTTACAATTACATAAAATAAAAAAATAAAAAAGAACCCTAATGTTAATTAAATGTTTGTGGCTTATTGCTAGGAAACTTATTATGTGGCTGTCAAGATATGTAACTCACAAGCAACAATTATGATATATCGTTGTTGAGTAATATCCTCAATAGAATTTATTACCATGACTTAAACTTCTCTATCATCTGCTTGGAAAAATATTCACCTGTGAAGGGTTAGGTTTAAATACACTCAATTATTATATTTATTGCAATAGAATTCTAATTACTTTTTATGCAAGTTATATGAAAAAAAAGAAAGTTGTGTATGTTACAGCCTACATTACATGAAAGTGGCAGCAGTTGAACTCTAAAAGTTTAGCAGCAGATATAATTTGAAGGCGAGTGAATCAAACACAAGACACATTTCACTTATTACCATAATAGCTGGTATATTTTATGGGTAAAAACTATCACGGATTTGAATTTAATTAAGTATTAGTGGGTTATTTTTTCATAATTGCTTTAAGTAAGCATTTTAATAATCTATGGATAAAAACAGCCCCTTAATTCGTATAATAAATAACAATTTTGTTGTATGTGGCATATGTAATGACTAATTAGAGTTTTCTGTCTTGCGCTAATGGTGAACATAGATGTCCAGCTTTGTTATCAATCTTTCATGGGGCTCCATCTACTATATGGGTGTGTCCTTTGCTTATATTGTCAGGGTGACATATATTATCTAAAGCATGTGTTTGTAAGAACATGTGGGAGGTGTGAAGGCAGGCAGCACAGTCCCCTGAACATCAAGGGGTTGGTGGGGGGGGGGGGGGGGGGGGAGAGAAGCCCCTCATTATTTGGTTAGCAGTCACATGACATGACTATAAACTCTTGACTACTCAAACACATGAAGGGGTTCCCAGCAGTAAACTTTTCTAATGATATTAGTATAAAAATTTTGATGGTTGAATAGTCCTGCAGTGTCTATTTATACAGTGTAGAAACATAATCATTCTCTAAACAGTTGTACTACAGTAAAGCATCTGTTATCTGGCCGTCCAGCTTACGGGCAGTCCAACTTACGGGAAGTCTGTCTATCGGGCGGGTTTGAAAACACTTTTTACGTTATACACATTACTCATACAAGTAAGTGTGCACTTTATACATGTAGTAGGCACTTATTGGCTCACATGACAATTTTTTTACAAACTAGCTT
>WLWD01003483.1_pt1 | contig 13869 bp, 15 predicted proteins | sample 6712731 | NCBI WGS metagenome assembly WLWD01 (sample SAMN12718690, study PRJNA576275) | sponge metagenome | isolation source: marine sponge | host: Mycale hentscheli | place: New Zealand: South Island, Marlborough, Capsize Point | collected 2014-11-01
CCAGTTGGCATACAGATACATATCCACAATAAAACTGGCTCAATCCAATCCGTTTGTTCAACTTCTACTACAGAATGAGACATGCAAAAACTTAGCACCATCAAAATTCCGGCTAACACTGAAGTTGGAGGCATGCTAATAGCATTGCCTACTTGTTGACAACCCTAAAATTCCAGATATGGTGATTATTTTCCCTTTAAACTATATCACTCACAATTTTGATGATGTCTGGATACAAATCCCATTGAATATCTTTCTTCCAGCAGTTTTGTAGTCGATCTTTAAGTTCTCTTTTCACGGAAGGACTTGCCATTTTCTTTATCGATTGACTTGTCCAACTGAAGGTTGCCTATTTTATAACCCACTAGAAGATTTGCAAACAGCCTTACAATGTAGAGGAGGGGCTGTTTTTATTAGCAAACCTATTGATGGTATAGTATGGTTTTCAGTGTGCTGTACAGTATGTATAGGTGTGAGTGTAGTGTGGGCATTGATCTGTGTAGCTACATGTACAAGGAGTGTCTTGCTGAATTCCATTACTGAACATATAAGAAGGTGGTCTTCAAAATTAGCACATTCTATTGATGATTGTATATATGTAACGGAGGGAGGAGCTGGACTTGCAAGTTGTGCATCAATAAGGGTGGTCTCTTGAAGCTGAACTTCCACTCTTCTGTTGCAGTCAACAAGATGTTAAAACATCTTTCACAGAGTTTTAGTGAACTATCAGTTCTTAGAAGATTGATATTTGCTATTGTTAGCTTGCCAAAGGATCTTCCTGATTTATGGAATATTGCAATTAAATTTGCTGCTGGAGAGAATGTGCATTTGTCGGAGTCTGACGTTAAAATAGCTATAGAAAATTTGAAAGAAATGGATGCTGCAGCGTTTAGTAAGGACAGTGAACTATTAGCAGAACTAATGAAATGTGAATCTGGTAAGTTATCTAAGCCTTTGGGGATAGTACTGCTTAGCTCAATTCAGTTTGGTCGCGAGTGTAGCAAGCCATTGCTGGTACGAAAAGATAGGCCATCATCAATAGTCATGTATGATGATATTCTTGGTACGGTCCCATGTACTCATTATCATCGCTACTGCTCAAGCCGTAGGTGTGACTATAAGCAGTATTATGGATATCATACCAAAGGTGGCTCAAGTGAAGTTTTGTATGATTCAGATTGGGAATCCCTTCCTTACTTTGTGTCATCAAGAGAAACAGCTTTTTCTAACAAGTTATTGTGCCGAATAAATGGTGAAATCCTTGTTGGCCAGTTGAGTTTCATGCAATGTGCTGACTTGTACAACCATTTACACAACTACCATACTCCTACTGGTGAGATTTCAAGGTAAATCACTCAATATATATGAGTGCTGGCACATCTTCCCAAACTGACACTCCTTACATGCCTCTTATGCAATCACTTTTTGTTTTCTATTATTAAGTGTTCATTTTATATTTAAAACCAATAAGATTAAGCAAAAGAGTACATTCAAATTAAATAGATTGCTTGGGTATCTGAATGAGAAGTTGTGCCAGCATCCTTTCTATATTATTGTAATACACTGTATATACTGTTTATGTAATACAACAGCGAAATGTTATCACTACATGAAAGACAAAAATTAGATCGGCGTAGAGTAGAGGATGGTTATTTCCAGTATGCCCTCCTGAAAGCTGCATCATGGTATCCTGGAAAATTTAGTCTTGAAGATTTACCACTTCATAGCAGTACTGTAAAAACCGTTGCCCTATTTACCAAGATATACCATGGAGTATTCATGGATAAATACTCAGGTGACACAACTCACTTGGTTTTTTATTAGTTATTTGTTTAATTTGTGGGATGTTGATCAATTATTATAGGTCATTCATGTACACTACCAGGCTGCTCAACTGCTTTAGTTCTTGATGGTAACATGAAGAACCGCCGTGATGTATGTAGAGCAACAAATGCTGGCTACTTAGAGTATAGTGGCCTTCCTGGTCGAGTCAAAGCTGGATGTCAGAACACACCCCTAACTAAGTCTCCATATTGTCAACTACATGCACCTTTACTTGCTACGCCTGCTCAGCCTACTGAAGCCGGACCACCTGACTCTGTTCAAGATGCTGTGGCTGGTCTGATAGTGAATAAGCGAAGTACACGAGGATCCACTGTGTATCAAGTATGTACATGTAAATGTTCAGTATATTTTTATGAATACACATATTTTGGAAACCTGATAATCGTTTTGCATCACTAAAATCCAGGTGGTTTGGCTAGGTCAGCCTATAACTGCAAGCAGTTGGGAGCCAGCTTCGAATCTACCTCCAGCCATGGTGAAAGACTATGAAGATGGGATTGCCAAGGAGTTGCAGCAGACAAGCTATTCTTCTGGAGGTCAAACTCTAACTACAATTAGTACCAGAAGTCATCAACCACAGGAAGGTCCCACATCCGTGAAGAAACCTAAGTTGACAGACACAGTGGTTGAATCTACTTCAAGTGGGTATGCAATGGGATGTGGGTATGCAATGGGGTGTGGAAATGCTGAATTAATTATGTATTGGATTCAGCAGGGCCTTAGCAGGGCTTGTTTGAACGTTAATGAAATAATTATTTGAATAGTATATTGGTAGGTAAGGAACAGAAAATAAATCAATATAATATGTGTAGTTTATATATGTGTACTGACTTTTTCATTAACCTGAAAGTTGATGCAACTTTTTATGACAGGCTGTATAAAGTGTGACCTAGCCTAAACATATGAGTTCCTTTGATGTTGAATACCAATAGCTACAAACTTCATTCCACCTAGTGAAATCTGATTCATGTAAATAACCTTTCAAAATACTTCTTTCTTTTTTTCAGTTCTTTTGCGATTAAAGACTCGCATAATCTGGTATGTAAAACTGAAAAAGACAAGACCAGATTGAAGTCACATACTGCAGGTATGATGAAGCTTATACATTATTCATTGTTGTGAACAATATGTATGTCATAGGAATCTTAGTTGGAGCATGGCCATGTGGTACTATAGCTATGATTAATGAGTTGTATGGAGCTGAATCCAAGTCTCAAGTGTATGGAGCTGTCCATACATTTATATACGAAAACTCAGCAAATACGAAGAGTCTAGGTAAATTATGATCAATGATAATACATAATTATGTTTGTTTTCTTATCCTTCAGAATTTATTGTATATGATGATGGGTGCCACTTAAAAAAATATGCTATGAATGAAGAGCGGTCAAAACTAACTCCCACAGCCGTCAAAATTGCCAAACTAAACATCGTCATTGATCGGTTTCATTTTCCCGGTCACGTTGACAAGTGGTGCCGAGCAAACTGCAATCCTGAACTATTCAGCAATTTAAAAAAAGTAAGAAACTCATTACCTCACATGTTTATACTTGCATAGACAAGTTCGGCAGGGTTGAGTGATCGTTATGTTTAATAGTACACATGTATTACCCTTTTCCTGTCAATTTTATGATGGACCAGTTTGATGACGACATGAAAAGTATGAATATTACTTTTTTTTTTTCGTTTCCAAGAATTGAATTTTTTAAAGCATGTCAAACTATTCACTATTATACAAAAAAAAAAGAAAGTATATTAGTCCGCAAAGAGAAGAGCCTAAAAATTGGACTTAGATTTCTAATGATACTAGCTGAAACTCAATTTTCGACAATCTCAGAGTTGCTATGGGGTTAAGACAGAATGCATAGCTTATTTACCGTCTAGTTGCTGAGTTTTGCGATTCACAGTCCCATACTATACAAAATTTCGGGCGGACTGACGTTCAACGGTTAAGCGTTTCAGTAGCCATACTTAAAAAAAAAAACAACTTAATTTAATACCGATACACTTGTTTCAATTAATTTATTACAGGAAGAACTGCGTCAGAGCAAGGTATAAGCACAATTGCGAACATTCCTTATAATTATAATTCTGTAACACTTTTGAGTAAAAATGTTCACCCATGCATTTATCTATTATTTTTTCCTAAGGTTAGTTAATTGTTAATAATTCATTAAATGTAAAGTACAAATAATCCCACTAAAGAACTTGGGGGGAGGATAATTTACTGGTTAAAATAAACTTTAATTAATGGTCACTTAGTTGTGATCTCTACCAATTCCAATTGGCTGGGTGTTTACAGCCAGGCTGGCAGTGGTTTGAGAATAGGGAGGAGCAGTACATTCAGTCCTGGTTACAAATTAGCAGTGGGGTCATTTAACAGTTGCAAGTATGAGTGACCTTCTTGAAAATGACATGTTGAAAGCTGTTTCCTAAATTTATTATTTTGGCCAACATCTGTGTGTCAATTCCAGTCTCAAATGAAGTTTCTCACAGATGATGATTAAAGTGCTGGACTCAGAAATTGTTTAAGAGAAAAGGAACTTTTTCACTTGATGAAACATTGAATCACCCAAAAACTGGTCTGATGATGATATAGAATAACCCTAAGCCATATGGACAACAAAGAAAATGAACATGCCCACCCCCACTTCCCTCCTGAAAAAAAAGTACCCTGTGCCATATGGTGCTGCTATGTTGCCATGACTTAGTACTTTCTGTAATTAAATTATAGATTGGTATTTTATTTATTGGTTTTTTAGAATTAACAAAAACATGTTGCTATTACAATGTGCTGATCCACCCTGAAATTATTTTTGTACAAAGGTTCTGAAGCTTTAAAATTTAGCGTGACCGTCTAAAATGAATTAGATGGTAGCACAGTATAAAAGTGGCTGCAAGAAATTATTTGCTCACGTGATGGTAAGTGGCATTACCCACAAAAGTTGGTACCTACACAGAGCTGAAGGCTTCGCATTTTCTCAACAATTAGCCCGGAAATAAAAATAATAATAATAATTAAAAAAATTAATTAAAAAAAGCACAATAAAAAGTCTTAAATCTTCATTCTGAGTAAGTTCATACCTAAATCAATGGTTAATTGTCAGTAATCTCCAAAATCAGAGCGTGACAGACAGACAGACAAACAGGACGACTACTATAATCCTCTCATGCATGCACACTGAAGGTTAATACGTTACCAATTGGTTGTCATAAAATTGCCAGTAAGAGGGTTAGCAACCATTTACAATAAATAATGCTTTAAAAAGCTAAATAAATTAATTAGATATTTTTAAAAACTTACTCCGTTAAAGGATTTTTTTTGTTTTATTATTGTGTTATATTTTATGCTAGTGATGACATCATAATAAATTTGTATCATTACTGTGCATAGGTCGATACAGAGGCTTGTGAACAAATATTTTCATGGCTATCCAAGTACTCGAGAATCACTCGCCATATGAATAGAGAACATTTTTTATTTTATGTACTTTATCTTTGTGACCAACATAATCGGAAGAGGTAACATATATTATTGTCACTGCACAATTGCATAGCAAAAGTTTATTTGTGCTACTAATCAGACTTTGAATGATAGGAAGCAAGTACTCCCCAAAAAAGGATTAATTTGCATTACAAAGAGTACCTGGGATATTTATACGTAAATATTCTGCCAAGATTGTATTATTGTAGGTTAGCATCCACGGATAGTCCGGGGATGTCCAGAGTATCCAGGGAATCTGTGGATACTCTGTCAAGGGGGTATTATATAGGTTGGCATCCACGGATAATCCGGGGATGTCCAGAGTATCCAGGGAATCCGTGGATACTCTGCCAAGGAGGTATTATATAGGTTGGCTTCCACGGATAGTCCGGGGATGTCCAGAGTATCCGGGGAATCCGTGGATACTCTGTCAAGGGGGTATTATATAGGTTGGCATCCACGGATAATACGGGGAAGTCCAGAGTATCCAGGGAATTTGTGGATACTCTGCCAAGGAGGTATTATATAGGTTGGCATCCACGGATAGTCCGGGGATGTCCAGAGTATCCAAGAAACGTGGATACTCTGTCAAGGGGGTATTATATAGGTTGGCATCCACGGATAGTCCGGGGATGTCCAGAGTATCCGGGGAATCCGTGGATACTCTTCCAAAGGGGTATTGTATAGGTTGGCATCCACGGATAGTCCGGGGATGTCCAGAGTATCCAGGAAATCCGTGGATACTCTGCCAAGGGGGTATTATATAGGTTGGCATCCACGGATAATCCGGGAATGTCCAGAGTATCCAAGAAACGTGGATACTCTAGGTTGGCATCCACGGATAGTCCGGGGATGTTCAGAGTATCCGGGGAATCCGTGGATACTCTGTCAAGGGGGTATTGTATAGGTTGGCATCCACGGATAGTCCGGGGGAGTATCCGGGGAATCCGTTGATACTCTGCCAAGGGTGTATTATATAGGTTGGCATCCACGGATAGTCCGGGGATGTCCAGAGTATCCAAGAAACGTGGATACTCTGTCAAGGGGGTATTATATAGGTTGGAATCCACGGATAGTCCGGGGATGTCCAGAGTATCCGGGGAATCCGTGGATACTCTTCCAAGGGGGTATTGTATAGGTTGGCATCCACGGATAATCCGGGGATGTCCAGAGTATCCGGGGAATCCGTGGATACTCTGCCAAGGGGGTATTATATAGGTTGACATCTACGGATAGTCCGGGAATGTCCAGAGTATCCAGGGAATCCATGGATACTCTGCCAAGGGGGTATTATATAGGTTGGCATCCACGGATAATCCGGGGATGTCCAGAGTATCCAGGGAATCCGTGGATACTCTGCCAAGGGGGTATTATATAGGTTGGCATCCACGGATAGTCCGGGGATGTCCAGAGTATCCAGGGAATCCGTGGATACTCTGCCAAGGGGGTATTATATAGGTTGGCATCCACGGATAATCCGGGAATGTCCAGAGTATCCAAGAAACGTGGATACTCTAGGTTGGCATCCACGGATAGTCCGGGGATGTTCAGAGTATCCGGGGAATCCGTGGATACTCTGTCAAGGGGGTATTATATAGGTTGGCATCCACGGATAGTCCGGGGGAGTATCCGGGGAATCCGTGGATACTCTGCCAAGGGTGTATTATATAGGTTGGCATCCACGGATAGTCCGGGGATGTCCAGAGTATCCAAGAAACGTGGATACTCTGTCAAGGGGGTATTATATAGGTTGGCATCCACGGATAGTCCGGGGATGTCCAGAGTATCCGGGGAATCCGTGGATACTCTTCCAAGGGGGTATTGTATAGGTTGGCATCCACGGATAGTCCGGGGATGTCCAGAGTATCCGGGGAATCCGTGGATACTCTGCCAAGGGTGTATTATATAGGTTGGCATCCACGGATAGTCCGGGGATGTCCAGAGTATCCAAGAAACGTGGATACTCTGTCAAGGGGGTATTATATAGGTTGGCATCCACGGATAGTCCGGGGATGTCCAGAGTATCCGGGGAATCCGTGGATACTCTTCCAAGGGGGTATTGTATGGGTTGGCATCCACGGATAATCCAGGGATATCTGGTGTATCCGGGGAATCCATGAAAGGACACTGGACAACTGACGGCGTTCTTGGACAACCTTGAGCTTTCGGCCCACAGTTGTAAAAATGCCATAACAACTTCCACATCACGATATATTTACTTATACCTTCATATAGGTTACATAAATTCCAACCTAGTCAAAGTCAAAGAACTGCCAGTTTTCTAGCGCAATAGTCTAGTTTCTGCAATGCATGCAAAATACTGGCGGATATAGTAAGGCCAACCTGGAATACCAAGGCTGCTGGTGTAAACCACACTAAACCAGTTCCACTAAAAATATAATAATAATAATAAAATAAGAATGAAACTTGAAAATTTTTTTTGAATGCGTCAGAGCTCAAATGTTAATCGCATTTGAATAGATTCATATTATATAATAGTTCCGTAAAATAAAATATTAATTAAGAGTGATGATATGGCAGCTATATAGTCTCGACTGTGAATGACAGACGATGAGGTTTTAATGCCAACTAAGTCAGCTCCATCTTTCTAAACTTGTCCACAAGTCACCAGTTCCTGTTCTTTACCTTCTATTGTATTAATCGTCCATATATAAAACAAATGATCCCTGATTTACAAGAAACTAAACCATATCCACCACGCTAAGAAAACGAAAAACACAGAGCCTATCAAAAATCCCGATGACACAGAGTTTGCCAAAGTTTGCAACCCATTCTGAGCAACAAGACGAGGATGTCTCAACTTCCACCTCCAGCATTGCTGTTGATGAACTCCATTAATAACTGCCAACTTGTCCCTAACTCCACAAAGTTCACAAGAAAGTTCTTTCTCTGGACACATTAAGTCGTGACTGGGTAACTTGTTCCTCCGCACGAACTCCCCGCATCCGATGGGACATGGGATCAGTGTGAAGCCACAGGTGGTCATGTGATCCTGCAGGACGCCCACAGACCCCTCCCAGCCACACCCTCTCTCTGAGTTCCTACAGCTGGTCTGTACGTTGTCTGAATAGGCACACTTGGTCACATGATCCTGGAGTGTGAATGAAGTCCCAACCCACGAGCAGCCCTGGGATGCGTGGTGACACTTCACAGATACAGCTCTACTATCTTGTGTATCTACGCCGGAAAAAATATATCAAAAACAAAACTCTTTAACGAGAACCAAAAGGAAAAAAAAGGCATAATAAAAAACCTGCACAAAAAATTAGCTAATACTATAACAAATAAATTAGATTGAAACTTTCTCACCTATAGGGGTCTGGAAAAAAAGCAAAGGAAAATGTGAAAGAATCTTAGTTGTCTAATTGTTGTTGTTGTTGTTGTTGTTGTTTCACAGTTTTCCTTTGCTTTTTTCCACACCCCTTTAGGTGAGAAAGTTTCAATCTAGTTGTTTATGAAGAGTCAAAACTTGATAATTGTAACAAATAAATGACAAAACAGCAACTAATGCTCGAATACAAGACAACACAACAACAAAACTAAAAGCTCCAAAGCAACCAACTCAACACTGCCACACAACACTCCTACAACACAGCAAGATAAGACAACAGACACTAGCAACTCCACAGCAACCAACTCAACACTGCCACACAACACTCCTACAACACAGCAAGATTAGACAACAGACACTAACACCTCCACAGCAACCAACTCAACACTGCCACACAACACTCCTACAACACAGCAAGATAAGACAACAGACACTAGCAACTCCACAGCAACCAACTCAACACTGCCACACAACACTCCTACAACACAGCAAGATAAGACAACAGACACTAGCAACTCCACAGCAACCAACTCAACACTGCCACACAACACTCCTACAACACAGCAAGATAAGACAACAGACACTAACACCTCCACAGCAACCAACTCAACACTGCCACACAACACTCCTACAACACAGCAAGATTAGACAACAGACACTAACACCTCCACAGCAACCAACTCAACACTGCCACACAACACTCCTACAACACAGCAAGATAAGACAACAGACACTAACACCTCCACAGCAACCAACTCAACACTGCCACACAACACTCCTACAACACAGCAAGATAAGACAACAGACACTAACACCTCCACAGCAACCAACTCAACACTGCCACACAACACTGGCAGGATCTATAACACCCTGCTTACAATTCTTATCCAGGACATAATATCGCCTTGATCTAGCTTCAATGAACACTTGGTTCAACTGCTTCTCTAACTGGGACTCCAGTGCCACTGTAGATACGTCTCCACACCGCAAGACAGCACTGGGCTCGTTAACTAACGTTGGCTCGTTCTCCATATAAACAAAGTGATCTATCACGAGACTGGAGCATGAATGCGGGACATGAATGTAGTTAAGACATGACCTCAGGCTAAACTTGGTCAAAAGACACACCCCTTTCTGGCACTAATAAGTGAAGCTACTGTTAGATATGCCAACAATTTGTTAAATTAAATAAACAGTCCAATGAGGCTAATAGCAAACCCAATACCCGTGCTTATTTGTTAAACCAAGCGAGAAGTCTTGCACAAGATCCTTGCTATAAAAACATACTAGCTTGTATAACAAATAACACCAAATTCTGCTAAAGGTATTTATTAGTGTTCAATATTAAAATTGTAAAACTATAAACAAATATACAATTTTTACTATTGTAAAATGTACAAACAGACTATGTAATACATGTACTAATAATCTGAAATTAGTATCACATGTCACTCTCCACACTGCATGCATGTGTCTGCACATACGTGCATGTGAGCCTGTCCGCCAAGTCATGTGTGCATAAGTGTACAAGGACTGTGTTGTCAACCAGCTGTAAAGAATACAAGAAGGCAATGGACTCAGTGCTAGTTAATGTAATTAAGTGGAGTTAACGACAGGAGCTGGGTAAAACCCTATCCTATCCGGGGCAAGTCCGGATGGGCGAGCGCGGCAGGCCGCGCACGATTACAGCGAGACTGAGCGTGTGATCACACACATGGTGTTTTCCCAGACAGCCACGGTAGCGGCTGAACTTAGTCATCACACTCGTCATAGCTGGTAGGCGAACCCAATCAAACATGAACACGTTTAGATGCGCTTGCGCTAAATACATGAACTTCCTACTAAACCACCCACATAATATATATAGCTTCCTCGAGTATCTTTTAATACTCATACCAACACACTTACCTGTTTGTTGGCTGCTATGCTGGTGTAAGTACAAATCACTAGCCCACACTAGATGAAAGCTAACCCACACAAGCAAATAACTAAACCACACCCACTCAACACAAAGCCACACCCTCGGAGTAAGTAAATAGCTAACTATGGAATTGTTAGAATGTTATAGCAAAAGAAATTAATTCTCATGAACCATCAACAATAAAACCAAATTTTCTTGCAGAGAATGTCCTGCCGTAATCCAACTTATTCCTAATGCCCAACTATTACTGTCTTACCTAATTAAAGACCACTAAAGAAACTCACCTTTATTGTTGGCTTCCTCAGTGTCATCCACTACCTCATATTCATCATCTCCTTCTCCTTCTCCTTCACCTTTATTCTCACTATCGCCTGCCACAAAGATAACAACTGATTCTAATAGTCCCCCCCAACACCACAATAACTCCACCCCCAACTTGGGTTACACTTGGGACAATGGTAATATCAGAGGAATGTTTAATATTTAATATTATGATCGATACGGCCCACCAAGAAATAGAGAGAGGGAGCCAAAATAACAAAACATGATTTTATTTCCCAGCAGAATAACTTTTACCACCAAGCAGCAACAGTCACTCAAGATGCTGATCTATTGGACGTGAAGTTCTGACGTGATGACCATTACTCACTATTCTATTGTATTCTACTAACATTAACGTACGTAGATACAGGATAGTGCTGGTAGAATAATGGAAAAGTGAAAGGAAATGACAATAATTCCAAATATTTTTCTAAGATTCATCTTCTGTGAAATTTTATTTGGCTATTACACTACGTATACTCCATTCAATTTACATAGCATGAATGTTATAGGAGGGAGTGATATTAATGTTTCCAGATAAAACTCACGTCACTACAACCTGTAGCCATGTGTACATTGCATTAGTATATCTTACAAAAACAGTTTAATCGTTGTGTTAAATAAAAATTGATGGTGGATTTTTTAGCACAATGACAATGAACTAACAAGCCAGCCCCAAGCCAACGGAATATGATTAGACATTGACAGGATACAGAATATCTGAATACTAGTTTGGTAATGACACTTTACCAATGTAGAGCACATCAACTGACTTTCAGTTATAAAATTTAATAACCCTAACAAGGTGCCTTTTGCTGAAACAGTTCTGGTATTAAGAGTCTCGCTTGTGCCAAACACTTCAAGAAAGTACTAGAGCTAAGCTAAAATTTCTCACGTGCCAATAACTCCTGTACTGATACTTTCCTCAACTCACTTCATAACTTTAGTGACAAATAGCACTTTCTATTCAAGCTGATCAAACTGACAAGAAAGCCTACCAACCTTTCAGTGACAATTTTGGAAAAGATCATCAACATTGCAATCATAAAATTGCAAACAGCTGCTTTTCAAGAATTGAGTAAAAATTTCACCAGATATGAAAAAGTAGTACGGTCGGATACACACCTTTCTTCTATGTGTCGCAATACCCGACTTAGCCAGACATAATGCCTTAGCCTACAACATAGCAAAAGTTTGAGCTACAATTGTTTGTAACTTGCAATATACACTTCATAATAATCAAACAGAGCATGTTCCCTGGGCCAATTAACCACCAATATATCCTAACATTTAATTTTGAGAAACCTTGTCTACAAACCAAAAACACTGTGGTATTTACCATATATATTATTATTATTTTTGCTAGCTTTTTAGAACAAAATCTTCTTAACAAACATTACATGAAGCACCAAGGTGCGAACCCTCAGCGCACTATACACCATTATCTATTACTAAATCATCTCAGACCAAAATAATAACTTATTGGTTATTCTAATTCGGCATCAATATAGCTAGAGCAATTAAAACGGTACATGTAAACGCTGTCTTCATAAGAGAAGACGCTAAACAGGCCAGAGACACCCATTGGTATATATTTTTAATGTGAAACTCCACTTCCAGCACTCGGTTAACCTAACTCCGGCGAACAGCTAAAGCGCTAGCTACCATGCGTCTATGAGAATAAATTTGCTCATATGGTGATTCTACGTGACGATAGGGGACATTCCCACAAAAGCTAGTACCCTACACGGAATGAAGCTGAAAGCTTCACATTTTCTCAACATTATCCCCGAAATAACAATTAAAAAAAGTAGCACAATGAAAGGTTTAAATCGTCATTCGGAGTAAGTTCATACCTAAATCAATGGTCGATTGCCACTAATCTCCAAAATCAGAGCGTGACAGGCAGACAGATAGATAAACAGACAGGAAGACTACTATAACCCTCTCACACATGCACGCTGAGAGTTAATGAAAGGGTAATATAAATCTACCATAAATATTAGTTTATCCCGAGTTTAAACAATCATGCACACACACACACTCCAGCTTGGTCCTATTCCCTCCCCTTATTTCACACCTGCTTTAGTTTCCTCCTCAGCAGCAACAGCAGCACTGTCCTCAGTAGCCTGCATGGCTTCCTCTCCATCTCCCTCCTTGTCACTTCCGTCTTTAGCTCCTTCAGCATCCTCTGGCTCCATCCTCTCCTCTGGCTCCATCCTCTCCTCTGACTCCATCCTCTCCTCTGACTCCATCCTCTCCTCTGACTTGTCGTCCTCTAGAGACTGCTTTTCTTCCTCCCTCACCTAATGGACAGGTAAATATCCTTGTGACCGTGACTAGTCTAACTGCTATGTGGCGGTTACGCTGGTAAAAATCAATGATCTCACTCTTACTAGATTGAATATATACAATTATACAGTAGCACTTCAGTTAACCACACACACAAAATATAATGGTAGCATGTGCATTGCTTGACCACACCCATTCATTAGTGTACAAATTCTATGGTGTTCAGTTATCTGAACATGTCAGTTCCAAAAACTTCTCCCAATGTGTTCGGATAACCAAAGTGCTACTGTATATGAATATGAGTTGTGGACCTGTTGAGGGTTGCCATGCTAATTGCAAAGGCAAGTTCAGTGAGAAGTGCATGTCTAACAATAGCTTATTGTGGGCTGAATTCAGTGCAAAACTTACATTTGCGAGTGATCTGTATTATGTAAACCTAAAACTGAATTCTGAGCATTTCTTTTGCTGGGATACATCATACATTGAGTTCACTACTATTTTATCTTATATTCTACTCCTATCCGGACAATGTCGGCAGGAGATGAAACATTATGAGTTGATTCTCAAGCCGCACCAGCTACCCCCAGTTGACCAATACCTGACTCCTATAATTAATTCTATAATCTTTCTGTGTGTGTGTGTGTGTGTGCGTGT
>WLWD01005632.1_pt1 | contig 13860 bp, 9 predicted proteins | sample 6712731 | NCBI WGS metagenome assembly WLWD01 (sample SAMN12718690, study PRJNA576275) | sponge metagenome | isolation source: marine sponge | host: Mycale hentscheli | place: New Zealand: South Island, Marlborough, Capsize Point | collected 2014-11-01
GTGGAGCTAATCGAATTCCTGTGTCAATCTTTCTGATAACCTAAAAATATTACAATGATAAACCAAAAATTTAGTACAAACAGTGCAATACTGTTTAAAACAACACACAAACAAATTAACCCAGAATAAAAACTTAAAGTATAACCACATGTCGTACTAAGTTTTCTACATATATTATTTTAATAAATATATTATTTTAAATATACTTATTAGTTTGTTTACAAACAAAATTCAATCATTAATCAAAGTGTGAAAAATCAATTGTCACCATGGAATGGAACCCAGTACCACTAGCTTTACAAACTGGTGTTATAACAACTTATAAATCAAAGTCCTCAATTTTACCCATTTTTTCAGGAAGTAATAGATTTCAATTACTACTGGACTTGGTAACTTACTGACTGCAAGCCTTTTGAGGCATCTGTTGCACAAAGTAGCTCACTATTTCCCTTCACTTTAGCTAAAATTGCTGTTCTCCAAAAGTTCAATAACCTTGGAGGCCGTAAATGAAAGTAGTCATAGATGTTGATAAAATGGTCTGACAAACTGGTAAAGGGTCTTCAACAAAAGGACTTCATCATCATTTTTTTGTGGTTTGTATCTTAGGCTGTGTTTCTAATACTCGCATGTAGCTTGAATTTCCACAAAGTTATCGATTTCCATGACCACATTATCGCGGACATAATGGTTAAAGAGGTACACTTTTAATAATTTTGACAACTAAGGTCCTGTACTATTTAATAATTTTGACAACTAAGGTCCTGTACTATTTAATTTAGCATTTTGTAAATTGATGAATCCCACCCATATTTTCATAAAGGGTCAGAACTTTCAGGATAAATATTTATATAAAGATTTTTTTTTTTTTTTTTACATTGAGAATGAAGATCTCTTACTTGATTGTTGGTGAGGCTCTCAAAAGGCTTGTGTCCGAGACTCCAAATCTCATACATGACAACACCGTAGCTCCACACATCACTGGCGGTGGAATACTTCTTGTAGTTGAGAGCCTAAAAAAAAAAGAAAAAAAAAAAAAAAAAAAAAAGAAGAACAAACTAACAAATAAAACACTATGTGAATCAGCTTTGGCTGTGCATAAAAATGTTCACTAAATTGAGTTGTTTGAAAATCAATGGAACATAATATTGATGACAATTGTCATAACTGCTTGTTAAACCATATTCCTGCAGTTAACCCTTTGCCTGTCCAAGGCGAGAATTCTCAGTGTTGTACCGCTCTTGATTCTCCGAATTTTTAAAAATTTATGATCTAATTATAACGATTTCAGTTTTTTGCTTATACTGTTTGTTGCTCTGACGCAGTACTTCCTGTAATAAAAAAATTGAAATGAGTTCACTGGTATTGATTAATTTTTTTTAAAAGAGTGGCTACTGGAACACTTACTGTTGAGCAGACCGCCGGCTCCCGAAATTTTTTTTTTTTATAGTACGGGGTTCAGGAGCTCAGAATTCAGCAACTAGAAGGTGAATAAGCCGTGCACTCTGTTTGAACCCCATAGCAACTCTGAGATCATTGGAAATTGAACTTCAGCTAGTGTACCGTTAGAAACGGTAAGTCCAGCTCTTCTATTTGCGGACTAATATACTTTTTTTTTTTTTTTTTTTTTTTTTTTTGCATAATAGTAAAGAGTTTGGCCTTTAAACCAATTCTTGCTGGAAATGTCTTTATATACATACAGCTGGTGGGTAGGGAGCCGGGAGTTTAAAAACTGAGATGCATATTGGAAATAGTTGGAATATTTTGCCTTATCACAAGATATCAGTTGTATGTGTTTGCGTGTGCGTGTGTCTGTTTGCATGTGTGTGTGTGTGTGTGTGTGTGTGTGTATGTGTGTGTGTGTGTGATAAAATGTCTTCCATCGTTGAGATCATGTAGATAAACAGACAGGCAACCAATAACTTCCTGCGGGATAATTATGATGCACTGAAAATGTCTTACATATCATCTGGTAAAGGGTAAAAAGCAATAAAATCAAATCTTGGTAGTTATTTCCTAAAGTTTCTCACATACTTCTGGTGCCGTCCACTTGACTGGAATTTGACCACCGTGTGAAATATAGTATTCCTCATACGCAAGATCTCTCGCCATTCCAAAATCTGCCACCTACATAAGTATCACATAATTATGTGCTTACTGTGCAGACCCAACATAAATAGTAGTATTAGCTATATCATAATAATGATAATAATGATAATAATAATAATAATAAATAAATAAATAAATAATAAAATAATATAACAAAATAATAACAACAACAACTACTACTACTACTACAACAGCAACAACAACACTAATAATAAATAAAGCAATGGGAGGGATGAGAATACAATATACAATGAAGTACCAAAGGTGCGAACCCTCAGCGCTATTGAACACTAACTAGGTATTACAATATAATCTCCTTCCTAAAGAACAAGCAATCTGTTAATTATTTTTAATGAGGCATCAAAAAGCTCGGCCAATGAAAATTGTACATGGAACCGCTGTCTTCATAAGAGAAAAAGCTAAACTAGCCAGAAACACTCACCGATATACATTTTCAAGTGTAACTTCACTTCTTTAACTCCGTTAACTTTCCTGAGCATAAAGAGAACTACACCGCTGGCTGCAGAAATTATTTGCTCACGTGATTAGGTGACGCTAGGGGCGTTGCCCATATAAGCTGGTACCTACGCGGAGTTGAAAGCTTTGCGTTTTCTCAAGGATTATCCCGAAATTCAGAAAAGTAGCACAATAAAAGGTCTTAAATCTTCGTCCTGAGTAAGTTCATACCTAAATCAACTGTTAATTGTCAGTAATCTCCAAAATCAGAGCGTGACAGACAGACAGACAGACTGACACAGACAAACAGACAGGACAACTACTGTAACCCTCTCGCGTATGTGTGCTGAGGGTTAATAATAGCGGTGCAATACCACATTATTTCATACCTTGCACGTTCCGTCTCCACTGACTAGGATGTTCCTTGCCGCCAAGTCTCTGTGCACAAAACCTATCTTAGACAAATAGCCCATACCAAATGCTATCTCTCTGCAGTACTTGAGGAGAACAGGAGGCAACACACTGTCCACACCTCCCTGAGACCTGACAGAGAACACCATGTTAGTTATTGATATTACTAGTCTGTTTAAGATGATATGTGCCCCATTCTTAAAATTTCAGTAATGTGCAATCATAACAGCAATCATTATAAATGATAATAATACAGATAATTAAGATAAATAATAATTACTACTACTACTACTACTACTACTACTAATACAATTACTACTACTACTACTACTACTACTACTACTACTACTAATGCAATTACTACTACTAATTGTATACATTTAAAAAGGTAGTCTAAATGGTTTTTGTTTCTACATAATAGCTAACATTTTACAAATTATGTACCACCCTCCTTGAATTACTACAAAAATTGACTAAAACAGTTTCACTGTTCCCACCCACACAGCACGGTATGGTACATTAATGGGGGAGTGGCTTATGCTCACTGTTACACTACCTTCTAAGTTCACTTTGTTTCTAAATGAAGAAAGTTCAGAGAGTGTCACAATGTACATACAGCTGAATCTTTAGCTAGCAACATCACCATGGATATCTAATTTGTGAATGTAAGAATGAGATGAAATAATCTTGGCACAGGATACAAGCTTGAAATGAAACATCCAGTGAGGCCACTCCCACTTTACTATGCTATGCTTTTAGATTTGGAACTTTGGGAGCACTGTATTGGCAGCAGACTACTTAGAACTGAACTCTGAATGTGCAATCATCAAACTATAGCCACAATTATTTGTCAAGAGTATTGATAAGTAATTAAATATAAATAGAATTACCAAAACAAGTGTATTATTCACTATGGTATTAACTAATTGAACGTGGACTTAGCTACTTTTCCGCATATGCCTTTATGAGAGTACACTAACCTGTGTTCACATGCATGAGTTTGCAGTTTTACTATTCATAGAATTCCACTTTAGCTAATGAACTATAAATTTAAATTGGTAAGTTATATGTATTGGGGGAGGGGGGGAGGAGATCTTAGAGCCAGCCCCTTGCTGTATAAAACCTTGATACATTATCCAGATGATTAAATTCTATCACACAGCCCTACGATACAGAGTTTTAAGATCATACAATAAGTTCTTAATTAAAAAAACAAAAGTCTGATCATGAACCGTATCTTATGAAACTGTGCATGCATGTGTGCATGTGTTGTCTTCATGATCAACATGCGCTAAAACTGAATAAATATTTTAAACTAACCTCATGCCTATCAAATTCTGTCTGAGATCTCCTTTAGGCAGATACTCAAGCACTATCATAACCTACATACACACAGCACATTCAATAAAAATACCAACAAACATATGCTTTTGTACCTATTTTAAACTCCAAATAACAGCTGAAATATTTCATTAACATTACACTGATAAAGGGACATGAATTACATTATAATGTGCTGCAGAGGACAGGGCGAGTGTTGGCTAATTGCTTGTTATCTATTGTATACTTGTATTGAGAAGACACAATAAGAATGGCTTGAGTAGTTGGCAGTACATCTTGAAGTTACAGCAGTATTCTCTGTTTTTAAGGCTGGATTTTTATTTTTAAATTTAAAATTAAAACAAATATGCTTGCTCAGCTTATTAAACAGAGAACCTCTGCAATTATTAATTCAAGCTACAGGAGTGAATGAAACATTGATTATCCAATAAAACGTTTTAAGTTGCTGTGACATCTTCCTGTAATAAAAATTGAAATGAAAGCATCAGTATTTTATTTTTTGGAATATTTTAAAAAATATGGCTGCCGGATAGCTTACGTTTGAACGTCGGTCTGCCCAAAATAAATTAAAGTGGTCAATTAAACTTAAAATAAATTTAGGGGGGGTATGCTACAGAGAGAAGAGAATCTTATACAAATTAAGATACGGAGGGGAGAGGCTATAAGAAATTTGAAGGTCACATAACTTGACATGATCTGGAGTAGAGTTTCGTCTTCTTTCGTCACATCCTTCTCCTCAGGTGGTAGCGGTGGGAGGCTTGTTCCGAGGGTGTCTCCGCCCTGACAACCAAGTCTGCTATTGATGCCGGTTTTCTTCTCGTCACCAAAGGTTGGAATGGCAGGCATGGGTCATCTAACAATTTGTAAATGTCAGACGACTTAAGAGCAGGGTGGTTCTTTACCGATAAGATTGTGGTGCAGTCTGGGAGAGCTCTGTTTGCTTTGTGGGTGAGGTATCCCTGTCTGTCTGAGAAGTGGATGGTAGCAGCTATTTCTCTGAGCAGTAGCTTCCAGTAGCCCCTGTCCAAGAACCACTGTTCCAAATCCCTCATTCCTTGTGCAAAGTCTCTGGTGACGAGCTTCTTCTGAGGACACGAATCATTTCACCCTTGACCATTCCCCTGATGATTGATTTGTGATGTGCCGAGGAGAAGTGCAAGTAGGCATGTGGGTCTATGGCTTTGGAGTGATGTCCAAGATACCAGTCTTCTCGTATCTGGGGCCTTTAAAGATTGTGAGGTCGAGGAAATCTATTGAGTTTTGGGAGTATTTCGAAGTAAATTTGATCGAAGGGTAAGTTTGTTATACTCCCTCTCGCATTGTTTATGATATTTCTCATAGAATTCCAGAGGGTCTGGGATCTTCTTTGGAGTGGGCGCAAACTGAGTCCCAATAGCATGTTCAGTTGTGTGAAAGTATAGTGCGTTACAACTACTATTAAGAATATCACAAAGAAAAATTTAAATAACGTGACTTGATTTTGTTGCTTCTTTTTCAATTCAAATAGTTGCGGGGAGCGGTTACTTGGCATTGAATCCCTTTACCGCATATACTTAATTAAAAAACTCGACTTTATTTTAGTAGCTTGAGTGTCAGTTGTTAAAATCAATCATTAATTAACAATAGTGTAATTTAAGGCTCGCTCGCCATGTGCTCAAGCACACCACTAGTTACAACCAGTATCTACAACACACTATTATCTGGGGAATTTCCTTGCCACAATTTGATTAGAGCACACACGCATGCACGCACACACACACACACACATGCACGCACACACACACACACTCAGAATGTTGTAATAAAGTTAGTGAGAGATGTGTGCTATGTGTGAAACAAGTGTCATTGTGGTTGTGGTGTAGTTTTTACTTTGCTGACTGTTTATTGAGTGTTTCTAGAGTTAATTATGTCATTTCTATATACGTGGACACTTTGATGTGGCTGCCTCGAGCATGCCCGTTATAGCTATATGAACACGTGTACCATCATTTTTGTTCAGTTCTATAGTCATCTGGTTATTGTGAGGTCTCCAGACCAGCCGTGATTTTTAATTAAACTTAAATAGTTAAGATCACTTAACTGTGGAGCTTCTCACTACGCCTGGAACTCTGGTGGCAGTCTACCTGGTCCAAACCGGGGCACATAATCTGGTTCGTGCCCTACAACACTACAAGTGTATTATTTAGACTAAACCCCATTAACTGTTGCAAATCTTAAAACATAGCTGGGCTATTTCACTTGCCATTTTTGCCGAAGCACACCTTTAGTTTAGTTGCAACAGACCATAAAAGGTATAAATATTCCATCAACATGTCTCACTCTCTCAACACATATAATATTTAAGCTTTGAAGTAAATTAATCAACTTTTTTCAGCACCGACTCACATTGTTGTTTTCATTGACCATGCCGTGCATCTTGATGACGTTGACGTGGTCAAACTGAGCCATGATGGCCGCCTCCTGAAGGAACCTCACTTGCTCTGCCTCGTGGACATTCTTGTGAAGTGTCTTCACCGCCACTTCCAACTTGCGGTCAGGTGTCGACCACTCCCCTTTATGCACAGTTCCAAACTGACCTGAGCCAAGGAAATCCCCTAACCTATGGAACACATACACATACACAAACACTAAATTAACAGCTATGGTAAAAACCTAATGATGAGGAAGCTTGAACTTACTGTGGATATAATATACATACAATATTATAACATAAATTATATATACAGTATTATTGTGTATACATACATATATACATGTTTAAGTAGGATATCGTGAATCTGAGGCCGTGGGCACTAATGCCCGAGCATAGTGAGGATACTACTTGAGGCAAATTTGCTCAAAGATTCCTAAATGTTGGCAATTCACGATACCCGAATCTAACTGCTTTGGGACATAGCAATGGCGAGAACCTAAAGAAACCATCAAAACATTTTGTAATGATAAAGCTTAGAGTGTTGTAACGTAACTTAATAAACAAGTTGTCAATCAAAGTATATATGAATATTTCACCTTTCACACCATTATACTTGTCTTAATCATAGTTTACAAGTTACAAAATCACACTTACAAAATCCTCCATTGCCCAAAAACAGTTTAAACTTTGAGGTTTAAATGTAAGCACTTTCAATATAAGAAAAGTATACAATAATAAGCAGGTGTGAAGTTATAATACGCCAGTTTACCAGGAAAATAAGATAAAGTGCTCTCCATAGCCTGTCACGAACTCATTCCAAAAATTTAAAATCGCACACAACATTGAGGAATTTATGTTGTCTTGCTACACAGGAGCATGTCACAGCCACAGCTATATGCTCACTTACTTGTACATGCTGCACACACACACATATTATACCATTAAGCACACACACACATAAGTAGATCACACAGATGTGCATGCACACACATACACACTCACACATACGCCAGGCTAGTGAATATAAGTACACACACACACACACACACACACACACACACACACACATACACACATACTCACATACTCCAGGCCAGTGAATACAAGTATACACACACACACTCTCTCTCTCTCTCTCACACACACACACACACACACACACACACACACACACACACACACACACACACACACACACACACATACTTGATGTCATTTGTTCCAATCATGACCATTTCCAGCACCTCGAACTGAGCATACAGTGAGTTCACGTCTCTGGCAGGTGTACGGTAGCCGACTGATCCATTGGTGCCACTCCTACCCTGCAAGGAGCAAAATACAAATGATTAAAAATAATAAAAAATATGCTGTGCTAGTTGGCACATCATCACAACTTCTCTCTCATAGTCAGTCCTCAGTCACATGTTTGGGTATCAGCATACATACAAGCACTTTAGGTCATGCTAACACGTTAAGTTATTGAGTAATCATATGTAGTACTACCGGACTGGTATATTGACAGGCAAGCAAGCGAATACTGAGAGAGACACTATCCTGGGTGTACAATTAGAGCCAATGGCATGGACGTACATATGTGATGTGATAGAGTTGGTAAAGATGGCTATAAACTCACGTACATTCGTGTACTTGTGACTTATTTGTAGTGCATGCGATAAAGTACGTAATGAAGTAGATCATTTTGTAAAGACTTGCAGCCTGCAAACCAAAGGTAGTCGTTTGGTAAGACTCACGTAAACGTCTGCAATTTTTTAATGCAACACACGTTTAGAAAACTGCTACAAAAATGACGCTATATCAAAACAGTCAAAAACTGATGCATTTTATTGACAAATACTTTAGATTTCTGTGAACATATGTAAACGCTACACTTTGACTTCATGAAAACTGAGAAAAACTCGAGGTTTTGCTAAATAAGGAATGAAGACAACTTATTATATTTAATATATTCATTCATTCGTAGCTCATATCATGCACTCACTTCCTTAGCGTTGTTTCTCCTCTTAATGATGATAACAATGAAAATGAAAATGAAAATAAGCACATGGGCTAATTATGTTCAATTATAGTACTTACATTAATATAAATTCAATGATTCAGTCATTCTCGGCTGAAATAATTACAATAATAGCAAATTCTCTTGTTTTTTTACAGCCAATGATAGTGTTAATTAAAACTTAACCCGATGTTTCGAATATTTGGTATTATAATATAAATTATAGCTAAGTTACGTGGCATACTGACTTACAACACACTATTGTAATAGCAGTATTCTCAATTTCAAATACCGTATAACATTCAAGCTCCAATTTAACCTCATTGTTCAGCTTCACAACAGATCAAGGATTAGCTACATACGTAGTGTACACAAATACCATCATTTCACTCACATATGTAATATCATGTTACACTAGCATTCGTGTTATAATTGCAGATTGAATGTGATTACCATGTGATTAATATCGCAACTATAATTTTTACAGCCTAAACATTTTAATCAAATCTTGACCCAACTTTTTATCTTTTTGACAAAGCGTGGACAAAAATCACCATTTGTATCATGAGGCATCGAGACTTCAATATAAAATAAGTTGTTGTTTCCTTCCGCCCAGCCATGCACGACAACCCATACAACCTTACCTCCACAACCGCATACGCGTATCCATGACTTCCATCAAGACTTGCATCGTCATAAGAATGATCTTCTTCACCCGTCAGTGTACGATCAACCTCATAATTCTCCGAGGCTACAGTATCGTAGATATCTCCCACAGAACCATGGGAGTGCTTGCTATCGATGGTCATAGCTTCGTACCTCTGGTCTGAATTCCCTCCTTTACCTTTTGTGACTATAGGCGTGGCATTTATGTCGGGTACGGTAGAAAGTAACTCCGCATTTGATCGAATGGTCTCCTGGGCAAAGTCATAGTGTTCGTACTGGTCGCCTCCAACGTGCCCGTTGCCATTATTAAGGTCATTGGGTACGTCAGAATAATACTCTGCATAGTCGTAAGCTTCTGAGCTATTGGGGGTGTGGTTGACCTCGTGACCTTTACCTGGTGATCCATAGGGAGCAGATAGAGCAGATGCTGGCTGGTTGTGAATGGCGCTTTTAGAGTTCTCCGACCGGAGCAAGTGTTCATGAAGTGCACTGTTCTCTTCTGAATAGACTTAAAAAAAAGTATAACAAAAATACTGCATGACAATATGAATGAGAGGAAGAAGTAAGTGGGAAGGGGTGGGGCTGAGTGAGTGAGAGAGAGAGAGGGAACTTGCATTACTGGAAATCAGGTTCTTACATAGCAATACTTTTCTGATCAGTAATTAAAAGTAACATAGAGTATTATTACATGACAAACATGCTGGAATGATTTGATAAACGTAGCTACCAAGTCTTAAATTACTGTAACAAGTTGTTGTACATTGGCCAGTGGTCAAACCAGAACATATTTTGTATTGTTTTTTTAAGAATACCAATGAAAGAGGGAGAATGTATCCAATGAACAAAAGAAGGCTAAGAGAGAAATACGAAGTGAATTAGCAGAGTAAACAAATTTCAAGGCTATATACTGCAGAATCCTAAAAAAAAAAATTCCTTTGGTCCTTTGAGAGCGAGATTGTGGCATAGGAGTACCCCTTAATTAACAGTATAAATGCCTAACTGAAATGTTCAGTTTCCCGTTGGTTGTCATAACTCAGTGGTTAGAGTGTTCGTGAGTTAAGCAAGTGGTCCTCATTTGATCACCTGTGACAGCAAAGCACTTTTAAAATTCTGCAGTTTAAATAAAGCCTGAAGAGAGATAAAACACATCTATCAAGTAGATGTGTTGTACAGAAATTAAAATTCAATAAAAAATTATCTTACTTGTTCCAAGATATTAAATATAATAAATAGCGATCATTTATTGAACATTGAAAGTAGAACTATTCCCTATTCATTGATATTGGGCACTAATTACTCTATAATTCTGTTACTTAACAATGTTGACTGTTCTATTGTTTACAGTTCTCCAATAAACATAACATTACATACACATTTTATATGTGTAACCTTACCACCTGACTATGTATATCACTGAAAGGCTACACACACACACATACACACACACACACACACACACACACACACACACACACACACACACACACACACACACACTGTGCCTGGAGTATTGTATACATAATTATGTATAAGATTGGTCACTATCATGGAGAGTACTCGTCCAATCACGAGATTTCCTTCATCTAATGGAAAATGTATTTTACAGCGATACACTTTTCAATGTTGTCCATCTGATAAACTTCAAGATTAGAAAATATGTCAGCATTTTTTGAAAAACACATCAAAGAGATAAAATAAAAAAAATTGCACAGAGTATATCAGATTCGCATACCACAATACACACACACAAGCTCACAAACACACACACAAGCTCACAAACACACACACAAGCTCACAAACACACACACAATCTCACAAACACACATATCAAATACATACAAGTTTATTAAGCAAATTCACAAACATTGATATAATATATAAGGCAAAAAGTAAGTACCAATGACCATTTTAAAGCAAACGACTTAAAAGAAAGGGAGCGAGAGAATGATGACCCAGAGGGATATGCCAACATGGCCCCCAATTTTTTTTAGCTCTTCAGTGCTTAATTAATCCTCTAAAGCAAAACACACGCGCTCAGTGTAAGAAGTGTTATTGCAAAGACTGTTTGGTAATCTCTCAATTCGGGCACTTCATATCGAGCAGGAAACAACCCCCAACAGCATTCATGAACACACACACACACACACACACACACACACACACATTGACGGTGCATTCGTATTTCCCAAGTTGATTATAATATACTAGTACTGGAAACTGGAACAGTAGGACACTCGTAATCATCACAAGTTCCTGGGAAAAGAATCGGTAGTTTGGAGGAACATTTTCTAAACTAATGACAGTGTTTAAGATGCTTAGACCTCAGAAACAATCTGTAAGGAAGCCTACCACACATTACATGCTCAAAGTGACTCACACTGACGTAGCTTAATTTCCTCTGCAGTAAGTCGTTCTTGAAAATAACAACAACAAACATTAACCATGCATGACCTTGCAAAATGGTTGTTATGTTGTTTGAGGTATTCTCTCTCATTCACAGGATTTTTTTTTAACAATACAGAATTAAAAAAAACGCTTGGTCGCCACCAGGAATCAAACCCAGGACCACTTGCTTAACGCACAAGCACTCTGCCTCTGAGCTACAACAACCAGCCGGCAAACAAACACTCCAATTCTGTACTTATACTGCTATGCTATTGTATTACACGACTGCATCTTCCTTACCTGCTTTTATTTCTTGCACATATGCATTATACAACTTCAAAGATGGAGTATAGAGTGACAATTAGAAGGTTTGTGCAATATTAAATAATAATTGAGTGCTTTACATTCGACTTGTCTTGTGAAACCGCAAACATCGTGAAGATACTCGTCTTAATTCTCCCAATAACTAATTATGCAATCGTGCTAGATATTTTGAGGTAGCATTAATTAAAGTCAGGTACTGCCACTATTTCTGCATCCAACAGCTTCATTGTACACACATATTTAGCAAAGAAAGACTAGTTAGTCGTCCGTCTTTGGCGCTACTTCTTTTTCAACCCCAACTCTCTGTACTACAGTAGATCAGATGATCTGCTCTATAATGATCAAAGATGAAAGATCTATTGCAAGCCATAAAGTTCACTTAGTTATCTACGCATGCCCAATCCCACATAGTGACACAGTAAGTGGTATCTATATTCCAACGTGTACTAATACTATCACCAAATATTAAAAAAAAAGTTTTATTTTGCTACTATTAAAAATTGTTTTTGTGTTATCATTACTAAATTCACACTTAATAATGGCACTTCACATAGCCGGTGTGCATCACGTTGTTAAACGAGATTGCATACTAATGGTTTTCAAAATGGTACCCTTGTAATGCCCCATAACATTATCAGAATTAGTCGGCCATAACTTTTGCATCTCCACTAAAATGACACAAACATGTTTGATTGAGCAAAGGCTGTGCTGTAAAACAGTTTCAATTTCCTCAGGAATATTAGACGATATTGTAGCAAATAGCAGCATGTAAATAATTCTATATTTATATACTGTGACGACAGAGGGAGTAAATATACACGAGGATGTCTTGCCATATGAGAGACACCGTGTGTACATGGCCGTCCACCATTTATAGGATGTTACTCTCCCACTCACAACCCACGAACTACTCTAGTACAAGCCCATAAATATCTCCCCCATACACGGGGCAATGTGTTAGTGGTAGTGTGAATTATAGCGTCGCAATTTAAAGGAACAAAACAGCATTAACAAAACAAAAAAGAAAACAAGAATGCACAAAAAACAGGCAATGATCTAAAACTCCTAAGTGTATCCACTCACTGCCATTTTACTAATTATGTATCCACAGATATAGCCATATTAGGAATCAATTAGTCAACATTCACGAAATAGGCAACAGTACTACCGATATATATTAAGCAGATTGGTGAATGAAAAAAAAAAAAAAAAAAAAAGAAAGGAAAAAAATGCACACACACGAGCTCCAAAGTGATGCCAACAGTTGTTGATTTTACTGTATTGGATTTTGAAACAAAAGTCCTGTAAAATCTTTTTAATGCTTCAAAATCCACCTCTTAATTACAAATTTCAAACGCATCTACCTTAGATTGCATGAGAAAGATACTAAAAACTTTCTCTGACACTTTATTCAGTTCAAGGTAGTAGCTATACAGCAACAAATGTGTCTCAACAGTTATATATAGCCATGCATAGTTTGCAGTGCATTTATTAATTATCACTTGAGATGAATATTTGCATCAAAATAGAACGAGATTAAATGCATTCGATAGCTAACTAAAGTAGCTATTAATAATTGCTCAGACCCACCCACTCACTGTGTATCTAGGAACCACTTATTTCTGCATACTAATTAGTGAACTCACTCTCCACTGACGGTGATGCATTTCGACCAGCAAAGCAACAAAATTGACAGAAACCTTTACTGTCTTGCTTAGCAGCCACGCGTTTCACTCCGCTATCA
>WLWD01004311.1_pt1 | contig 13845 bp, 9 predicted proteins | sample 6712731 | NCBI WGS metagenome assembly WLWD01 (sample SAMN12718690, study PRJNA576275) | sponge metagenome | isolation source: marine sponge | host: Mycale hentscheli | place: New Zealand: South Island, Marlborough, Capsize Point | collected 2014-11-01
TCTCGTCCACTGACACAGTGAGTTCATGACATCCATGCATGAGATAAGCACAGGAAGAGACTATACCTGCTTCTCGTCCACTGACACAGTGAGTTCATGACATCCATGCATGAGATAAGCACAGGAAGAGACGATACCTGCTTCTTTCGTCCTGACCAGTGTTAATGACATCCATGCAGGATAGATCACGGAATAGACGATACCTGCTTCTCCGTCCACTGGCACAGGTGAGTTCATGACAAAAATGCCATGCAGGAGATAGATCACAGGAAGGAATGTGGATGATACTTTTGCTTCTCGTCCACTGACACAGTGAGTTCATGACATCATGCCGTGAGATACGTAGGGGGCCCCAACGGAAGAGACGATACAGTAAGGAGTGCTTCAACTCCACTACAAGTGAGTTCATTGACATCCATGCATGGGATAAGCCCAGGAAGAGATGATCACTGCTTCTCTCATCTGACCACAGTGAGTTCATGACTCCATGCATGCGATAAGCCAGGAAGATACGATACCTGCTTCTCGTCCATCTACACATGAGTTCATACATCCATGCATGGGAAAGCACAGGAAGACGATACCTGCTTCTCGTTCCCACTGACCAGTGAGTTCAGACATCCATGCATGAGATAAGCACAAGGAAGAGACTATACCTGCTTCTCGGCCCTGACCAGTGAGTTCACATGACATCCATCTGAGATAAAGCACATGAAAGACTAATAACCTCTGCTTTCGCGTCCACCTGACACAGTGAGTTTCCGGACAATCCATGCATGAGGATAGGCACAGGCAGAGCTATACCGCTGCTCTCTCGTTCCACGTGCACAGTGTTTCATGACATCCATGCATGAGATAAACACAGGAAGAGACTATACCTGCTTCTCGTCCACTGACACAGTGAGTTCATGACATCCATGCATGAGATAAGCACAGGAAGAGACGATACGTGCTTCTCGTCCACTGACACAGTGAGTTCATGACATCCATGCATGAGATAAGCACAGGAAGAGACGATACCTGCTTCTCGTCCACTGACACAGTGAGTTCATGACATCCATGCATGGGATAAGCACAGGAAGAGACGATACCTGCTTCTCGTCCACTGACACAGTGAGTTCATGACATCCATGCATGAGATAAGCACAGGAAGAGATGATACTTGCTTCTCGTCCACTGACACAGTGAGTTCATGACATCCATGCATGAGATAAGCACAGGAAGAGACGATACTTGCTTCTCGTCCACTGACAGAGTGAGTTCATGACATCCATGCATGGGATAAGCACAGGAAGAGATGATACCTGCTTCTCGTCCACTGACACAGTGAGTTCATGACATCCATGCATGCGATAAGCACAGGAAGAGACGATACCTGCTTCTCGTCCACTGACACAGTGAGTTCATGACATCCATGCATGGGATAAGCACAGGAAGAGACGATACCTGCTTCTCGTTCCACTGACACAGTGAGTTCATGACATCCATGCATGAGATAAGCACAGGAAGAGACTATACCTGCTTCTCGTCCACTGACACAGTGAGTTCAGGACATCCATGCATGAGATAAGCACAGGAAGAGACTATACCTGCTTCTCGTCCACTGACACAGTGAGTTCAGGACATCCATGCATGAGATAAGCACAGGAAGAGACTATACCTGCTTCTCGTCCACTGACACAGTGAGTTCATGACATCCATGCATGGGATAAGCACAGGAAGAGACGATACCTGCTTCTCGTCCACTGACACAGTGAGTTCATGACATCCATGCATGAGATAAGCACAGGAAGAGACGATACCTGCTTCTCGTCCACTGACACAGTGAGTTCAGGACATCCATGCATGAGATAAGCACAGGAAGAGACGATACTTGCTTCTCGTCCACTGACACAGTGAGTTCATGACACATCCATGCATGAGATAAGCACAGGAAGAGACGATACTTGCTTCTCGTCCACTGACACAGTGAGTTCATGACATCCATGCATGGGATAAGCACAGGAAGAGACTAATACCTGCTTCTCGTCCACTGACACAGTGAGTTCATGACATCCATGCATGAGATAAGCACAGGAAGAGACTAATACCTGCTTCTCGTCCACTGACACAGTGAGTTCATGACATCCATTGAGATAAGCACAGGAAGAGACTAATACCTGCTTCTCGTCCACTGACACAGTGAGTTCATGACATCCATGCATGAGATAAGCACAGGAAGAGACTAATACCTGCTTCTCGTCCACTGACACAGTGAGTTCATGACATCCATTGAGATAAGCACAGGAAGAGACTAATACCTGCTTCTCGTCCACTGACACAGTGAGTTCATGACATCCATGCATGAGATAAGCACAGGAAGAGACTAATACCTGCTTCTCGTCCACTGACACAGTGAGTTCATGACATCCATTGAGATAAGCACAGGAAGAGACTAATACCTGCTTCTCGTCCACTGACACAGTGAGTTCATGACATCCATGCATGAGATAAGCACAGGAAGAGACTAATACCTGCTTCTCGTCCACTGACACAGTGAGTTCATGACATCCATTGAGATAAGCACAGGAAGAGACTAATACCTGCTTCTCGTCCACTGACACAGTGAGTTCATGACATCCATGCATGAGATAAGCACAGGAAGAGACTAATACCTGCTTCTCGTCCACTGACACAGTGAGTTCATGACATCCATTGAGATAAGCACAGGAAGAGACTATACCTGCTTCTCGTCCACTGACACAGTGAGTTCATGACATCCATGCATGGTGGGTGTGTACTATCACGTGGCATTTATCTTCCTTGACATTCTATTACTCAGCAGCTACTTCAAATTCTACAATAGTAATTTTTTTTTGTCAATGCTACCTCAAGAAAAAGTGTACTATTTTAGTCACAATAAGTTGCTCGACTGCTTGTTTGTTTTTTTTTACTCATTTCCATTTTTATTTAAAATGCTCAGTTGAGGTGGTTTATTGTCAATTGTGCTTACACTTCACTTGCATACTATAGAATATATTTGTTTATTTTTATGGTCAATAATGTTGTAGTTATAATCTAATTAACTCTCCATTGATATGAATTAATGGCAGAGGTTCAAAAATTGAGGGTTCTTAGCACCTCCAAGTATCCCCTGGTCTAAACCCAGGAAATGGGATTTTCATCATAATTAGAGGTTAAATCCTGAAAGGATTTTTTTCCTCGTGTCTCAGTGACTTTACAGGTTAGCTTCAATAAATATGATTGTTCCTTCTCTAATATGTAATACTTTAGTTACATTATCAATCGAACTAACATAATCACAGATGGTGTGTGGCTGCCATGCCATTTAAAGAATTTGAACTATTAGTGTATATCATTATTGTTGTGTTCAAAACTGATTCCGCATATGCTAATGCATCATTTGGAATGGCTCCATCTTGCAGACGGAAACTCACTGAATACATGCCACATTGGAACTGCAACATCATATACCACGCCGACGTAAACTGTATCATTCATACCTCGATGCAGTATTTAAACTTACTTCTTCATTCAATTTTTTTAGCTAATAAATCTCTGTTACCTTAAGATTAGCTAATTGGCTACAAAATAGAAAATTCTAATGGAGAATAGGAAGATTTTTTTTGGTCATTCTCTATGTCAATATTGACTGCCTATATTGATGCCATACTTCCCACAAAAATCTCACCAACTGTAGCAACAGGGTAGAATGTAAAAGTAAAAGTAGCAAGTGGTAGCAAAAGAGGCCGTTTAGAGAATGTAAAAGTAAAAATGGCAAGTGGTAGCAAAAGTATGGAGATGAAGTTTGTCCTTCCAGTGATCTAAGAGAAGCCCAGCTAAATATAACAAAACAGCATATAAAGCTGGCTGTTACAAACGTGCTACCTTGAATTTAGGTTGTGTTGGTCCTGATTGGAGAAGAGTAGCTTTTCTTAACATGTCAGGTCCTAATGCTACCTGCCCTAGTAGCTGGATCACTCATAGTACACTGAGCACTACCAGTCCATCCTATAAATACTATCACATGTGACTCCACAAAATTCCCAGTTGGAAGTCCAAGTTATTCCTCTGTGTGTGGCAGAATCCTAGTATCAAAGAGGATCGTCCGATGTATTTCAAAACGCTATTTCTTTAGGACACACCTCAATAAACTCACCTTACGTAGATGGAATATCAGTTACTAATGGACCAACAGGCAGTAGACAACATATATGGACATTCACAGCTTCCCTGTTTGAAGATCATCCTCATTATGCAAAAGATTATACTCGATATAACTGTCCCTGTACTAATGCTCAGTATAACTGGACACATCAGATTCCTTCCTTCATTCAGAATAACTACTTCTGTGATACTGCTAATACTGGACCAGGCTGGAATGAAGAATATTTAACAACAGATCCTATCTGGGATGGAGCAGGATGTGGACCTAACAATGCTTGCTGCCAGTTCAACAATCCTCCATGGTTCAAGTCCACTCTGCCACAGGGAACATCAGATGATATAGAATTGTGGCTCTGCCATCATGCTCACACTGATGAAGATATATTAGTATAGTTAATCGAGTTACATGTTCAGTAACTGCCAATAGTGCTCCTGGAGAGGACACCATTGTATATTTAGTAGAGATTTATATTCAATAGTTCTCCCTAAAGAGTTGTGTACTGTTTTCGTTTATTTTTATAAGTAATAAGTTTGTTTACTGTACGTAATTGTCAAATTGTAACATTTGTCATTAATCATATTCATTGTTTTAGTGTATTTATGTTGTGGTTTTGTTGTTAGCATGCTCAGTCTCTGTGTGTTCTCTCTGTGTGAGTAAAAGATGAAGTGTCTGAATTATAATCCTTTAAAATCCAGCTAGATAGTTGGTCTGTGTAGTGTTCAGTAGCCTAGGTGGTTACAAAATGGTTTAATAGTCAGTGGTGACGGTTCTTTTGGAACACTTTAACTAACCTGACCCTATTACACAACACACATATACATGTATGTGTGTGTTGTCTACAAAATGTGTGTGTGCTTTTACCATTCTAATGTGTGTTGTCAGCTATATGTGTGAGCGTTGTGTATTGCTAAACATTACCTTTCTTTTTTCTGTATTTTTGTGACAATGTTAGCTTCTTTTTTTTTATTTGTATGTTAAATTAATATATTGATATGTCAGGAGAACAATGTCTGACCAACTGTACCAATTATGCAGAACAGAGCGAACGTATTTGGCGAGCGAGCGAAGTGAATGAGACACTATCAGGGGTAACTCAATTGAAAATTGGGGATATTTGTTATCGAGCAAAGTGAGAGAGATACTATTAGTGGTGGATGAAATAAATACTGCTTACTGCTGCTTCAGGTACTGAATCTCTAGAATAAGATCTAATTTAATATTAAATTAAGCAATGGAGGGTAATTGTTGATGTACGTTTTGTGGTGATATCTATTTTTAGTAGCTAAAAAAGATTTACAACATTTATAACGAGCTAGAATCCAAGGCAGTGTACATTATTGATGCAATGGTACAATGTAGTAAAAAACATTGACGACTAAGCTAAAGTATAAGCTTTTGGGGTGTAGCACCGAACTAGTTTATAGCTAGCTATTTACTGTTATTTCGATTCAACAACAATATTAGCAAACCCACAAGTGACAAAATATAAGGTAGTTTAGAACACACAATGTCCTACCAGACATACCTACACACAGCTTTCCTTTTTACAGGCCTTGAAACCCTGTGGGAGGGTTGTTTTTCATACTCTTACAGTTCCTCCTCCAATAACGACCTTTTACCTAAATTGGTTGTCGCATCTAAGACGAAATTGCGATTACAGTTTTTTGGAGTCAGAATTTGGTCTTCAGAATTTGGTCTTAAAGCTAGCCAATCAGGTTAATATCCTATGAACAACTTATCTAGTGGGGTTAGGGGTGCCTGCTATATAGTTTATATAATTTACTTACAAACAAGGAGCTAATGTGTACAGGCTAGCTACTTATATTTAAGTCACTATAGAATATCTTATGTTAGAGTTGTATCCAGGGGGTTGGGCAGGCAGTTTGAGGCCCAAATCCCTTCTTCCTAATATAACAATTTCATGAGGCTGTGTAACTTCTTTAGAAGATCAGGAAATAGCCCATCACAGGTTTCAAGTCAGTGTTAAAAACACGCAGCTTATGGAATAAATACATTCATTGGACCCAACAAGTTTGAAACTAATGGGTGAATGAGGTGCCGGTGCATCAGCTTGACAGCTAGTCTGGTGTAGCCAGACCCTTTACCGAAACACTAGGCTGAGAATGGGTCTGGGGACATGACCATACAAAATTTGTTCTGCCGCACATATATTGGTCAATTACCATTAGCAAATTATCGGGAATAGCCCTCCTCAACCACAAATAGAAATTCCTGTACGTGTCAGCCACCCTTTCAATGCTAGGTTTAGCAATCATGGCTAATTTGCGATAGAAATTCAGGTATAAAAGAGGTGGGGCACTCACCACTTCCACATCCCTCCGAGCAAATTTGGTATGGCCATGTCCCCAGATCCTCCGCATGCTTTGCGTGAAATTTAACTTCTCCAGTAAGCTGTATGTGATAAGTGTGGGTCTAGCCTCCGAGAAGAAAGTAAAGAAGCAGAAAAAGAGATGAAGAAGGTAGAAAGAATATTAGAACCGAACTGGGAAGATAGTCAGCTGTCATTGTTTTGTCATTGTGTGTATGCCCTTATATGTATACTTTTTTATAAACACTTAGTTAGCTAGTTGTTAGGTGTCACATTTCTGATGCGAATGATTTCGTGTTCGTATGGTTAGTGTGTGAATGATTTCGTGTTGGTATGGTATGTGCCCCCCCCCCCCCTACCCCTCCCCCGGCATGTTGGCCGGATATGTAGTATGCATCTTTTCGTGTAAGTGTACGTGCATATGGCCTTGAACAATATATAGACAAACCAAGCAAGAGCCGAGTCTGTCCAGTTTGATTTCAAGAAATATAGAAATAAAACTCTGTCCTCTTGATCAGCGATTGTGAACACGAGCTCTGGTGACCCTAGTGCCATAAAGGGACAGAATAAATTGAGAGCGGCCATCTGGATTCTGGTGGCAGCATGCCCCCAGGGCCTGGCTGACGACTGAGGAAGCTTAACCGCCACCTCAGCTGATGACTTATTTCCCCACAATAAGAAGTAAAGGAAAAATGCATTGCACCTACTTTAGCTCACCAGCTAGTGTGTGTTGAAAGTTAATAGCTATTGATGGAACAAACCAAAGCCTACTACTAGAGGTCATATAACAAAACAATTTTTACATATGTACATTTTTCAACCTTTGTATCAAATTTGACTTGAGTAGTAACTGTTTAGTCTCGCGGGGTGAGACCCTTTACAAAAAATGCAAAGCGAGAAAAGGGTCTGGTCAAGTGAGAGGGAGCGCGCTGTACAGGACCCACGGATTCCTGGGAAAAATGCGGTGTTAATCATAGCACCAAATTACACACAAACGCAGCATTGGCTTATGCTCTGTTCTCACAGTTCACTGTTTAACTGGCTCCGTTAAACTATAGCGAGTTGTTGTTTTTTATGCAGCAATGACTTATCTTCTGGTCATGCAAAAAAGAGAAGAGTATTCCACTGCTATTTTCTGACAAAGTTCTGACATCTTTGAAAATGTCATATCACAAAGCCTACACAAGTAACTGTCTCTATGGATCTCCAATACTTCATCCAAGGTCACTCCCAACTTCTTTTTATCTTCATTCTCCAAGATAGAAGCGAACTGTGAGAACAGAGCAATAAGTGCAATGCTTGTAATTCGTGTTTTGTGGTAATTTGGTTTCATGATTAACACTGTATTTCCCCCAGGTATTCGTGGGTCCGATACAGCGCAACCCCTTCCCCCCCCCCCTTAACTTGACCAGACTCTTTTCTCATACTGAAATTGTAAGTGTACAAGTTTAGGAACATCAGAGGTGGGAAGTACAAAGTATATTTTTTTCCCTAGTTTCCCATATGGTAACCATCATGCAACAAATTTTCAAATTTGTGACATTTTCACCACAATTTACACACAAATCTTGAATTATGTTGTAAAACTTAATTAAGTAGAGTGTAGTAGAATTGATACTTCAAGAAATTAAGATACTCATTAACTTGACTCGACTTAAAGAAGACCCATTCTACAGTGACATCTGAAAACTTCATAGAATCTCATGGCAAAATTTCACACAAATATGTGGATCATGTAGTAGTAAAATTTCTGTAAGTCTTTAGTAATAATAAAAATAAGTACATGTAGCTATGTACATAAGTATTGAAAATTTTAACCCATTAAAAGTATTGGTAGTAGCTAATATACAATAATTGCCACTTAGAGAGTTTGTATGATTTCTTTTAATGGTGCTATAATTTTTAAGAGCTCTTCCATTCACTTTGACCCCAAAGTGGAAATTCATGTGACTCACTAACTGTAACCATCTCAAAGGTAATGCTTATGTCAAATGCTCAGTTTAGCTAGTTTATCTTGTCAATTGTGCTTATACTTCACTTGCATTATATGTATAGAAAGACATTTGTTTTTATTTATATTAATAATGTCACAGTTATAACGTAATAATTCCATTGATAAAGGCAAAAGTTCAAATTCTGCAGGTGCTTGGGCACCTCTAATTAAGTCCCCCATGGTCTAGCTACACCCAGGAAATGAGATTTTCAACTTTCATCATAACTAGAGGTCAAGTAAGCCTGAAAGGAAATCTTGCTCATAGTTCAGTGAGCTCTACAAAATTGTGCTCTAAGAACTGAATTTTATCATTAATTATATTAGCTATTCATTCCATATAGCTATATTACTTTAGTTACTTATCCAAATAATTGACTTTAACTGAGTGTGAACTTATATAAACACAGATGGTGTGACTGCCATGTTATTCAAAGATTTAGAACTATTAGCGTATATTATTATTGTTTTGTTTATAAATGCTTACACATGTGTTCATGCATCATTTAAAATGGCTCCATCTTGCAGACAGAAACTTGCTGATCCGCTGCCACATTGTAATGCATCATTTAGAATGGCTCCATCTTGCAGACAAAAACATGTTGATCCACTGCCACATTGTAACTGTAATATTATATACCACGCCAACGAAAACTGGGTCATTTATACCTCGATGCATTAATTAAACTTCATTCTTCACACAATGTTTTTTAGTTCTGCGTGTCCTAATCCATTAAGTCTCTGTACCTTAGAATTAGCTAACTGGCTACAAAACAGAATTTCAAAATGGAGAATGACAAGATTTTTCTTTGGTCCTTCTCTATGTCAATATTGAGTGCATATTTCCCACAAGAATTTCACCAGTAACAGAGTATAGAGATGAAATTTGTCCTTTCAGTCATCTAAGAGAAGCCCAGCTAAATATAACAGAACAGCATGTACAGCTGCAAACATGGCCAATTCTACCTTGAGATTCAGTTGTGGTGGTTCTGATTGGAGTAGAGTAGCTAATCTTAATATGTCAGATCCTAGTGCTACTTGTCCTAGTAGCTGCACTGTTCACAGTTCACCAAGAGGATGTGGAAATAGAGCACAAGGTCCCTGTACATGTGACTCCACTTATTCCCAGCAGGTGGTGTGAGTTATTCCTCTGTGTGTGGCAGAATACTTGCATATCAAAAAGGATCAACTGATGAATTTTCCAATGTTATTGAAGGATACACCAGTATAGACTAAGCTTATGTACGTATATAGGATATCATATGTGGAGCGCACTGCAATAATGGTTAAAGTTGTACATTTCTCCCCTCAAAACACCAATATTAAGTCACAATTTGGTCTTGTAAACTGTTTGCAATGGTAACTATTGAATAAAATTTTTATCAAAACAGCAAGCTGATTATCAAAAAAATTCGTTATTATATTTTCCTCCCTCTCAAACTTTTAGCGTTACCTACCACATGGCCACATTGTAACTGCATGTCATTCATGCTACATTGCCTGGAACAACGACATTCATACACCTCCGATGTTTATTTAAACTGTATTCACACAGTCCTGATCTTCAATTATTAAAAAAGCCTAGGTCTCTAGTTCGTCAGCTAGACAACCAGACTTAAAACTTGCTAGCCTTGCTAAGAATCATAAGGTAATGTGTATCAACCCCTCAAAAGCTACAATTAAAAATTAAAATGGAGAATAGCAGGATCTTCCTTTTGTCGTTCTTTATGCTGATATTGATCGACTACAGTCATGCCATACTTCCCATGAGAATCTCACCAGCCGTAGTAGCAGGTTCTGAAGATGGGGTCTGTCCTTCAAGTGATCTAATAGAAGCCCAGCTAAATATAACAAAGCGACAAGTGAGAGAGGCTGTTGAAAGCATGGCAGATTCTACTGTGGATCACGGCTGTGGTGGTTCTGGTTGGAGTAGAGTAGCTTATCTTGATATGTCAGATCCTAGTGCTACCTGCCCTAGTAACTGGACCATTCATAATTCACCAAGAGGATGTGGTCGAACAGCACCAGATGCTAACACTTGTGACTCAGCCATATTCCCAGCAGATGGTGGGAGTTATTCCTCTGTGTGTGGCAGAATACTTGCATACCAAAGAGGAACAACTGATGCCTTCCTCAACTCTGTCCACCATGGCCTCACAAGTATAGACTCAGCTTATGTAGATGGGATATCAGTTACTCATGGACCAGTCGGCAGTAGAGAACATATTTGGACTTTTGCATCAGCTCACAGCGAACAAGACATGGAGCGTGACACCCTTCTTAACTGTGCCTGTACTAACACTCAGTATAACTGGCCATATCAGTTGCCTTCATTCATTCAGAATAACTACTTCTGCGATACTGGAAATCCTGGACCTGGCTCAAGTTTCACTGACTACTACACTACAGATCCTCTCTGGGATGGAGCAGGATGTGGACTCAATAATACTTGCTGTCAGTTTAACAATCTTCCATGGTTCAATTCTACTCTATCACAAGGAACTTCAGATGACATAGAGTTGCGCCTTTGCCTTGGAGATGACAATACTGATGAAGATTTAATAGTGTATCTAATTGAATTATATGTTCAGTAATTGCTCTGGCAAACAGATGTAACCTTATTTTTTTGTAGTTATACTTACCTTTTTTTAGAACATAATGTAATGATACAAACATTTATTTGACCAGTTATTTGTGTGACTTTGAATTGCTTTTATTTTTTAAAGTGTATGTAATTTTATATATATTTAACTCACTTTAAAACTGTATGGGTACTGATACTCAGTATAACATGCATTCCTCCTTTAATTTAGAATAACTACTTCTGTGAAACTGGAATTAAGGAACCTGGTTTAGTTTGACTGCCTATTATACTACAGATCCTCTCTTGACTGAATAGTGCTGGGTAGATGTATAATGTGTTACACAACTTGGTTATGTAGAATGTGTTCTTTCAATCTTGCAAAGTGATGGGTCAAATGATGCTGGGGGGGGGGGGGGGGGGGGGGGGGGGGGGGGGGGGGGGAATGGCCAAGATAACAGGGAGGATCCTGGCTAAACAGGGATGGTTGGCAACTATGCAGTAGAACCTCCCTTACAGTAGAACCTCCCTTATCTGGACTGAAAATATCTATCTGGCATAGTCCTCTGTAGGGCAGCTGTTAAGTTACCTTGCTAGGGTAACTACATAACCACTGAACAGCTGCTTAATTAAGAAATACTGGAACTTTGTTATTACAGCCTAAATTATTAATTAGAGCCTTAGCAAAAACTAATCTTGTCATTCTACACTACCAGTAAATATTTATAATGTACTTTTTTTTTTTTAATGTTTACATGTAATGTGATTCCTCTATTATTCTGAGATTCAGGCTTTTCAAAGTTACTGGCATCCCCCAGAACCAAGGTGACCAAGGTGACCCTATGATAAGTGAGCTCTACTGTACTTCTAAAATTAACTCACTTTATATATTATGTCTTGTATTTGTTGAATTTGGAGTTGCATGAGTTAATGTCACTCTCTCGTGTCTCATGTGACAATGAAGGCTATCTATCCTTGCCATCTGATGGACAACATTGCCTCATGTGCTTCTGATGAACATCGGCATAGCAGGCATCACATTTTCACTTGTACAATCTCTGCATTAATGCCTTTTTTATTAGTCATAATATATAATGCATTTAAAAATAGATAGAAACTTTCTCACCTAAAGGGGTCTGGAAAAAAGCAAAGGAAAAAAAAGAAAAATCTTGGTTGTCGCCGGGATTGAACCCATGGCCACTGGCTTCAGCCACCAGTGCTCTAACCACTGAGCTACGACAACCCTCGACTTCCAAGACCTTCACATTTTTCCTTTAGAGCACTGGTAGCTGAAGCCAGTGGCCCTGGGTTCGATTCCTGGCGACGACCAAGATTTTTCATTTTTTTCCTTAGCTTTTTTCCAGACCCCTTTAGGTGAGAAAGTTTCTATCTAGTTTGTGTGAAGGGTCAGAACTTGATAATTGCATTTAAAAATATTTTTTGTCTGTTTTGTGACCATTGTGAATGAAGTTGTGGAGTATGTAGCGGTTAAGTGGATAAAGCTAGAACAAGTTGTATACAAAATCTTGCAACTTTGCCATTTACTGCAAAGTTATTTTAAGTGAGAAAAAAAAAGAATCAACAGATTATGTAGTGTGAGAATGTCAGTTCTTCCTCCACTTTCACTGTCATCCACTTCTTCTGTAGCAAAATGATCCTAATACAAACTAACTATGTAAGTTGAATGATTTTAATTACTTCATTTAATTACATTCCATGTCATCATACTGAGACTAATTTTTCTAGTTTGAAGTAGCTTTAGCAAAACTAATTGCTATAGATTTTCATGCAAAGGAAAGCTCCACTTACCATAATCACAACTGGTGAAATCTTTTATTAAAACCCAACCTCTTTGTGAAGGATGGGAAAAGAGAAGGTGGTTGTCATTAGTCAAGTTCCTCAGGTAACTCTTAGTGGGAAGTTAGCAGTAAAACTCTCTAGGGGCTCCACCCCCTCCCCCCCCCCCATCTCTCTGATATTTTAGCAGGTGCTCTAACCACACTAGCTAGTGGAAAGTAGCTGTAAAAACCCAGAAAAAACGGCAAGTTGCTATAACTACTTGGGTAATGAGCATGCAACAGTACAGCCATGGGGTAACACTGGTACCATGTGATTAAGTGAGTTATCTCATGGGTCACATACCTAAGAAAACATTGTGAAGATATCTAGCATGGAATATATTGCTGTTTGATTGTCTTCCATTATTTTTATTGGCTTCACAGAAACACAAAGATCATTGAGTAATTTCATGTATAATCTGCACACAAGTTTTACACACAATTATAAGTTGTGTGCAGAACAAGTGTATGCAAATATGTGGCACCATATGGCACTTTCAATTTGGCCATATTTGCAGCATACATGAAAAACACTAATGAATCACTAACAACACTTTCATTATGCACTGGCATAATAACAGAGGGGGAGAGGCACAAAGCACAAAGATTAGGCAGGCCCCCTTTTGCCACCAGATTAGTATTAGTATATATATAATGGGGAGGGGTGGAAGGGGGGCTATAATTAAACTATTGCTGCATACTGAGTTCAAAGCATTGATCAAGGTGTAATAAATGAATTGTGGCAAGAGTTAGCCAGCAATTACTATCACATGAAATCATCAGCCATGATTTAATACTTTTATTTGGGACAGATCAACACTCACACCCGCCAGTAGCCCCTCCTCCAACATAGTCATCCACTTATCCAAGTGGCCACGTGAAAGCGAACAGTTAATTTTAAACTCTGAACTCTGTTTTTCATTACTAAACTCCTCCCCT
>WLWD01000622.1_pt1 | contig 13843 bp, 14 predicted proteins | sample 6712731 | NCBI WGS metagenome assembly WLWD01 (sample SAMN12718690, study PRJNA576275) | sponge metagenome | isolation source: marine sponge | host: Mycale hentscheli | place: New Zealand: South Island, Marlborough, Capsize Point | collected 2014-11-01
ACTAACTCTTGCAACAACTACTATGATAGACTAAAGAATAGATCTTGAATGAGTTTAATGCTAAAGAATAGATGGGATATGTCTAATAATCTCTAGACTCACCAACTTCACAGCAGCTGCAAAAGCCCCCAGAATACCTGCAGCTCCTCCACAATCCCTCTTCATGCCAGGCATAGCAGTCTGCGTGGAAACACACACACACACATACACACACACACAGAGAAGAGAGAGAGAGAGAGAAAAGCATGCACGCACAAACATGCACACACACATCACACAAAAAAAAACATGTATGGAAAAAAATTACATATCATGCACACACACACACACTCTCGTCCACACATGCATGCGTCCACACATGCATGCACGTGCAAACACACACACGACACAACGTACACATGCATACAACACACTATTATATACCACACTATACCATGCTGGAAAAAACTACACGCATACATACATGTGACCCACACGTACCCCACATACAAACATTATGACTTACAAAAGAGTGGAAGTTTACATACTTGAGTACAAATGGAGAGTGAACTAGCATAGCTATTTTTCATATACACAATAAAGGCCTTAATTAAGGGTTCACTGATATCTTTGTATTCTTGAACTAAGAGAGAGAGGTCACGCTGGCTACAGCTCTTACCAGCATAAGTTCTATAGTTGTTCTTTTTTTCAGCTTTAGTTTTCTAGTGAAACCGAACACTAAAGTGAAAATATGCGCCCTTTCCATGTGCAGTATAGAACCACATATGTACTGAACTCAAAGTGTAGTTGCCTCTTTAGTGTAGTCCTTCAGTGGTTACTATAGTTTGCTGTGCATGGCTAGGTGGCTGAAGTCTAAGCAAACAAACCGTGCTCGCTCTGCAATGGTGCTGAAGAGAAGTAACGCCATCTTTCAGTATCTCTCGTAGTCCACCATCTGTTGTTAGGCAGTTGACAAAGTAAACAAAAGTTAGTCTGCCCCAAAGCTTAACCTACTTTTCCAGCCCATAAGTCATCGAATGGTCAACAATTTCATTCCTCAATTCAATTAATATTTTAATAGTATGGCGCGTAAATTGCCCATTCAAAAATGAATGGGAAAATCGCTGCTCAATTGAAATCGCACAGGGAAAGTGAAATAGCATGTAACTAAGTGAAATACCATGGTAGCTAAATAAAATAGTACATGCGTGCAGCTCTAGCCTTGGAAACGTACAGTTCGAGTAGTTTCAAGTTGGAGTCTATGTCGTTCTTTACCATGGAAGCTCTACTGGTATTAGACTAAAAAATTTCAACAGATTATAAGGAGCGATAGGTAGAAAACGAAATTCCAGAGGAAGCTAATCCTGAAACACAGAGATTGTGAGTGAAAGATACAGTGTGGGTGCAGTACAATGAAGCACCAAAGGTACGAACCCTCAGCGTTATTAAACACTACTTAGTTATTACAATATAATCTCCTTCCAAAGGAACAAGCAATCTGTTAGCTATTTTAACGAGGCATCAATATAGCTCGAGCAATGAAAATTGTACATAGAAACGCTATCTTCATAAGAGAAGAAGCTAAACTAGCTGGCTGCAAGAAATTATTTGCTCACATAATTAGCATGATAGCACGGGTAACCTGTGCTATTAGGGAGCACTAATAAAACAATTAAAATAGCACTCAGTTCGCCTCGTGCTATTTCAATCGCGTTACTCGTACCATTAATCCCGAACAGCACGGTTACCCGTGCTAGAACTCATACCAATAAACTTTACTACCTGACACGATAAAGAGCGCATGCAAAAAATGCCATACGTACGTACAATATCAAAATCTTAATTGAGTTTACACTTGAGAGAGTCTCACTCACGTCAATCCTCTCAACTACTCCACTCCCCTCAGCATCTATAACCAATGGAAAAAAAACTCCTCTGCCATACATACCTTTCCTTTGATGGAGAGACCACCTGTGTCATAGACTATGCCTTTACCAACCCAGCAGATGTTTTCAGTGGCTCCTGGAGGGGTGTGGCTTAATACTGCCAAGGCAGGCTGGTGAACCGCTGCTTTACCCACTCCATATATCCCTGGAAAACAAAACAAAACAAAACAAAAAACAATGATTCACTAGAAATCTCCTCATCTCTAAGTTGTTTGTTATTGTGTGTCTAGCGGTAAAGTAGGAATGCTAAGTGTGCAAGCACAGGCCAGGAAACAAAAAATTAATAAATAAATAATAACTTGGGCTTAACTTAACCGATGAATTATTCATAAACTAATCATTGTCGGGTGCGGACATTATAAAAACTGTAGCAATAATAATACACAATTGGCCATCTTCCTCACCTCCAAATCCCTTCTCCTGTAGCTCCTCCCCTTGAATAATCATGGGTGTGATGCCAGTTTCCTTGCCAACTTTGCGAATCCTCTACAGGCCCAACCACACAACAACAACAAACAACAACAAAATAAGTACATTATGTATATACATGTTATTCAGAGAACTAACATTAAGAGAGGTATCAAGATGGCTGAATTTGCTCATGGCAAATTGACAACTAACATTTTGAAGTAATTAAATATAGACAAAATAAACTATGTAGTCCAGATAGCCAGGAATTGGCGTGCTTTAAATAAAACTGATAATGTTACATGTATTATTACACTCACTTCAGGTGATCGTCATATCATTCAGACTAAACTATAATTCCATTCAAAACTATACACAAATGTTGTTGTGTGCACTAATATTTACAGAGCTAGAGTAAAACAGGAAAAACATGAAACTCAGAACGAAGAACGGAGGAGAATTATGCATGCATGTTACACCTCAATAGTCAATCTAACTTAATACATTCAATGTGTTTACACTTTCCACTCTCCTTGAACACACAACCACACACACATACAACACATGCACACGCAACATTAAACACAACACACATATAGACACAACACAAACATAAAACACATAAACACGTCCATATACACACACGCACCAACACATAAACAACACACATACACACACACAGACCATGTCGTACCTCCAAGAAAGCATCAGTGTGCATCAAATTAGTAGGCATGTCCACAATCTCCTGCGCCAGTCGCACTCCATCACCAAGGTTACTGAGGCAGGACACCTGCTCCTGATCCAGAGGAGTGGCATCGTCCCCTACCAGAAGGAACCCAACCTGCACTGTCTGCGTCGCTCTGTTGGGTGTCTTCTGGTTGTACACGGGGAAGGCCCGGACAATCGCTCCTGCGTATGCCAATACCTCACACTTGGCACATACAACCTGTGCGTGTGTGTGTTAGCATAGTAGGAAAGCATAGTTTTATGAATTTATGCACTATAATTAGATATGTATACTGGTCACATGACTTCGGTGATGCCTTAATAGTTTCAAATACATTTCGACTGATATTTTGTTAATAATAAAAAGTTCACATAATCCACATTAGTGTCTACTATATTGACTGTATTTTGCTCACTCGCAAGCCAATAGCTAACACATTATTTCTTGTTACATAGAACTGTGCTTATCCCATAAAAATATAGCCCGTGCTCTAACCTTTAATCCTGCTTACTATATTCCTAACTCACTATAATAGCCACCACTGGACCTTTCTTCTGCGAGGTGAGAACTATCTGGTAAAGGGCATGACTTCTAGACGGAGTGTTGTGCCGGCTGGCTACAGAGGGAATGCCTCCGAGTGTGGCACGGTCCAAATACAGACTGCAGGAACTGATGCTGGACTCTGACAGAGTGTCTACTGCACACTCCCAACTCTGATAATGCACATGTGTGTCATATATACATGTGAGTGTCAATGGAAACAGTCATCTCTACCTAGTAGGTAACACTGACCAGACCCTATATTTATGGTATATCCTTACTTACACTGTAATTGACCCTTTACCCACTGTAGTTAGACCTCTTTACACAAGTAACCAAAATAAGAAGCACTTGGTATTCAATCTCATATACTAGTCATGGAGCAGTTATATACCTATGCATAACAAAATGATACTACTAATAACCCTGTTGATCCTTTCCTAAATCACACAACCAATTGAAACATGTTACACCTGAAAAATGCATCTCCAACTCAATACACAGTTGTGTGGAGGGAGGAAAAAAAAGATAAATCTTCCACAAAGGTTAAGGCATGCAATACTATTGCTAATTCAGCTGTCTCTTTAGCTTGTAGCATAGCGTACATGTCTTCTCTATTCTATCAAACAGTTTTAGGACTTCAAAGAAAGACTACGCTGAATCCACCAAACGTAATACTGAGAAGAATAGAAACTTTTCATTCAATCACTCGCATCATCGACTTAATAATTGCTGTGTCAGCATTCACTATTCTATCCTTTAATAATTAGAATAATTGATACAAACAAATTCATGAACTGCTCAAATATTTCTAAATTATAAATCCTACATACGTAACTGAGCTAGACTTGACAATACCACATAAAGTTCCTGGGGAATGAAACCAATCGGTTCACACACCTAGTCTCGTGTAGCCAGACCCTTTACCAACCGTAACCGCTCGGGGAAGGAAAGGGTCTGGGAACATACCATACCAACGACTTCTTGTTCAGCAGCACCCCAAAAAAGGGTGCTCAATTATCACATTCCAACAAGCTTGCAGTATACTGTGTGATATCAACATCACACCTAGGAGGGTGAGAATGTTGCGTGACTTCGTCAAACTGGTGAAGTTGTTTTTCGTAGGCGATCTATAAGCACTCCTAGCAAGCAATAAACATATCAGCATGAATAGGAGACCTGCCACCTGGCCGTGGCGTCATTGGCTACCACAAGCATTGGAATGTGATAATTGAGCACCCTTTTGGTGGTGCTGCTGAACAAGTCGTTGTATTGTATGTTCCCAGACCCTTTCCTTCCCCCCCCCCCCCCCCCCCCCCCCCCCCCCCCCCCCCCCGTAGCGGTTAGGCTTGGGTACGCGAGACTATCACACACCAAACTTATTAACCCAGCGTAACAATTGGGTAAAGGGTCCGGCAAATTGAGAATAAACATACAATTAGGCACAGATAAAGAATGATACTGGGTGGCACACTTCACGGACTCTGAGAAGTTCCGGCGGAGACTAACAACTCTGCCTGGCAAATCTAATGGCATCATCAGTGCCAGTATAAAGAATAGAGCACAAAGCATGTGAGCAGTTGATGATACCCATTTGGCTACAGAAAAACTCTGATGTGCTTAAAAAGGATTGATGGCCAGCCTTACAAAACATACTGCCAGCTCATAGTTAGCTACTGTTCCTGCAATACTGCTATTGCACGCTCACCTTTGAACTGGTTCTCTCTCCAAGATACGGGGATAGTTTGGGAAAAGAAACTGTCTTTAGGTTTCTTTTCTTTCCAATTATAGTGCAAGGTCTTTCCAGAGGATCTCCAGCTGGAACGTTTATCAAAAACTGCACATTTACATCGCCCACTCCGGCCATCTTAACAACCTTATAATGCGGTATCGAAACTAAAAACCCTGCAACCTCAGTCTGCAGACGGTTACACACGGCTACACACTACACTAACTTACTACAGCTAACACTAAACCACGAACCGACGAATTAGACTAGACTAATTTTTACGTCAAGTGACCACAACTTAAACAGCCTTGCAAACCCTTTACCTTTTCTATACTGCTATCTCCCAAATAAATAGTTCAGCGGCATGACCCTTTACCATGCTAAGGAGAGAGTGGGGGGGGGGGGGGGGGGTTATAATTGTGTCCCCATAGGAACAGAAGTAAATCCTTCTTATATCCCAACCTTCAGAAAGGATGCAGGTGTGTTGAAACCACTCCAGTCATGGGCTCCCAGAGTACCACCACCTCGAGATGTTGCACAGCAATAAATCAAGGTGGAAGTATTGTGAACGATGTGGATGAAACATGTGCTCACTATGAAACAATTAGAAACAGTCCAGGACATTTGGTGACAGTCAGCAAACATAGCAGTTGCTCTACTGTAGTGTAGCACCTCCATGCCGCTCGTCTTCAGATAGTAACTGGTGCCGATATAAATGCATGTGCAATGTTTTTATATTATTTTTATGGGGCTTTCTTTTTTAACTATGCATTTTTTCCTAATATTTGTAGAATACACACTTGCATTCATTCTCATCGTTTGTATTTGTTTGGTACACTCACTGCTAGTTGAATCAAGAATTAGCTGCTCTATAATGTTTAATAAACTGAGGCCACCATTATTTTTAAGCTATAATAACAAAGTTTTAATTCTTACTTTCTGCCGTCAAAATTTATTAAGCTTAAATTGTGATGTACTTAATCTCATAGCATTAGGCCATCAAGCTGATATACTATTATCTCTCTTTACTGAAACAACAGTCGATAAACCAGGTAAAGAGTCGCTAATAAAACGAGACGCCAGCGCATTCCTCGGATGAATCGACGCGAATAGCTACGTACTTAGCATTTTATTTTAGTGCTCTAAACGCTGTTACTATTTCCAATATTTTGGATGCTGTTTTAATGATACTGTGATACTTTTAGAGAATCAAATTTTAAATTACCAGATAAGTTCAATTCAATATGACTAGCAACACTTCAAGACTACAAGGTCAAAAAAAAAAATCTAAAGTGTTCCTCTAAATCAGTTCCTGACCTTGTCCTTGTTAATTATCTTGATGGAAACCTGATACATGAAAATTCAACTCTAAATTTATATAAACAGAGTTAAAAAGAAGTCTCACCATTTGGCGTTCAAATGGAGACCATGCTGATTTCAATTTTGCATAAGCTCCACTTCCTAATGTTTTCCCCACAGTGTTTCCCAGAGCTTGGACCGAAGAAGAAGACCTGGCCAAGTACATCCCAGGAGAGAGCACTATCCTTCAGAGAATCTCCGGCCCATCCCAACATCATTGACATTAATCAGATTGTAGAGACAGGCCGTCGATGCTTCTTTGTTACTGGATAGCTGAAATGGCAGTCTTCTTGATTACATGATGTCAAGACATTCCAACGTACTAGAAGCTGAGGGCCGATATGTCTTCAACCAGATCTGTCAACCATTTCTTATTGCCACTTTTGGGGCATAGCTCATTAAGATATCAAACTGGCTAATGTGTTCTTTGACAAGAATATGATGTCAAAGTAGGAGGTAAGTTTAGTTTCATTGCACACTGTAACGTATGCTCGGTTCAAGCTCAATGATGCCGGTCAACAGAGACATATGCACATGAAGATATCCATAACTATTTTTTATCTTTATCACTATATAACAATGAAACAATACAGAAGTTTTGACACCTATACAGAAATAGATCGAAAGTATAGGTGTCAAAAACGTCTGTATTGTTTCATTGCTATTACTAGTGATAAAGATAAAAAATAATTGGCGAGCGAGACACTCTCAGGGTGACACAACTGAAAATCGGGGATGTTTGTTTGTTTATATTATGTGTGGACATACGCATGTCATTTTGTACTTTGACCCTCGCGTATTTTTGTGTTAGCTCTGTGTTCAACCCCATCCCAAACTTCACTAAACAGAATCCTCCAGTTTAGCGATCATTACCCGTATTACCCTAGAAATTGAATTGTTTACCGCTTTGAATTCTTTTGCGGGTGCAATTAAAACTCAAAAAACTTATGGGAGCTCCATTTCTATTCGAGTTAGTGGCGGTGGTAAGTTAATAGGCTATTTGTCACAGTTATAAGCCCTACGCAACAGTATTTACTTGAAAATTCATTGTCCACTAGACTAACCACGAAGGTAAGTCTTGCGTAGGTATGTTCAGTTGTGTGAAAAGTATTGTGCATTACAACTACTATTAAGAATATCACAAAGAAAATTCCAGTCATAATCAAATGACTAAACTTAACTTAAACTGTCCTCTTTTTTTTGTAGGTTTATGTCCCCAAGATAACTCTAGATACCTCTCAGTGTCATCTCTAGCTGGTTTCTCTCAAGCATTGTTAGTCAATGTAAAACATAGCCTATCAAGATAGATTATTCAATAATTAGATCGAGACACTTTAAAGACTATTATGAATTTCTCTATAAAACTTGTTATGAATAAAAATATATTTAATTAATTTGGATGTGATAAGTATTATAATTTTAAAGCATTATGAATTACTGCATATTAAAGATACACCAAAATGTTTGCGATGTAAACTATAAAAAAATGAAGCATGAATTACAAGTTTTACAAGACTAATTCAACCTCAATTGTTATATCTCAACATATAATTCAATATGTGACGATAATAAGTTTAAAAAAATCATCATTAATTAAGTTTGTCAATTCTAACATTAGAGATCACATTAATCATTGTGCAAAAATAAACTATTTTACTTGTAAGTAATAAAAATGTTATAATATATTGTCAATTTCTCCGTAAGCAACATTTCTACTAACTTGCAAACTGCCATGTTGTACACTCTGGATATCTTCATAAACTGGATTGAGTGTTTGGGGATTATCGTCTGTGCTTTTAATACCAATTTTCTTTTTCCAATTGAACAGCATTACCATCAATAGCATTCCCAAAGCACCTAAGATGACTCCTAATAAACATGATCCAGTGGCAACACCAGCAATTATCTGTTCTTCATAATTACAACTATTTTCGCATAATATCTAATTAGAAAAAATACAATTTTTAATATATTTATTGAACACACTATAATTGATATTTAATAATTCAAAATCACTTACTCTACTGTGTGTTGAAGAGTGTATCATCTCTACAGTATTATAAAGTTTGTGTTAATGTGATTATTATGGAATTTAAGTACTATCCTAGCCTAATAATTGCATATGGTATTGCATCATTGATTCTTAATTTGTTTTGTATAATCTGTTTGTCAATAATATTAAAAAAATTCCTTGTGATACCAAACATTAATTTTAAAGCAAACTATGAAATACCTGAATATGTTTTGTAAATTGTTGAGGAAACTGAAAATATACCATTGTATGATGTATTCCATAGCCCGTTTAATTCACAATAGAATGTAGAGAATTGATTGAGACTAAAATCATGTATATTGATAATAATAGTACCATTTACATAAATAGTGTAACAGATCAATTTCGAATCTTTTGTCTCCAAAATAAGTGGACATCTTCCTAAAACAAACACCTATTAAAAACTGTTTTTAGCAAAATTAAATCACTTACTAAATGTATAGCGGACGGAATATGAATTATTGCATATGGAGACATTAATTGTATATACTGTATTGTTTCTTAATATTAAGTATGTGGAGTTTTCACTTGTTACTTCAGTATAGTTACCCAGCAAGGAATGTACAGAAATAGTATATATTATTTCTGTCTCTGTATGTGTCCTCCATGTTAAAGAGAAGTTATAAAAATTACTCTGTGCTGATCCTGGTGGTGTCAACTTAATATGGAAGGGCAAGAAATTTTCTATATTATATATATATATATATATATATACCATAACTAAGAATTAATTCACGATTATTAGTAATTTATACACATTTATCATTATTCAATGATCAAGTTCATCATAAGTAGTTAATTAAGCTAATTATCTTGATTTAATCTTATGTTAATCTAGTGACATTTGCTAGTGATATCACACTTACTATTTTCTCTATGATAGTAAATTATATTGTCACCATTGCAAGAAATAGAACTTCCATTGTAAAAAGCCCCCATTAGAATAACTCTGCTGATAAGAATAGTGGAATTCACAAAAAGTATATTCCCTGAAATTCTTGAGGATCCTGGGCTAGAGATTTCAACTGGTGATGTAAACAAAAGTTCCAAAACTGAATATTTCAGTGTTTACTCTTGTATTTCTGATAATCCAATTTGTAGAGAGTTCTATACTGGAACATATGAACTCAGCTGTGTCATTCTCACATACAGCACTAGAACCACAAAGCTGCACTAAATTCCCTTGAGGTTAAGTTAATATGGATTTTTAGATAAGTAAAATTTCTTAAAACATATCCTTTACTTTGTAACATACCTTCTGACGAAGAGAACAAGTGACTACATAATAGAAATAAGATTAGCATATTATGCAAACTTGTTCAAAAACAATGTAGCTTAAATTGAAGTTAAAGTATAATGAAATTACTCATTGTAATTAACTTCCTCTTGCATTCATATATAGCTATCTCTAACTGGTATTTACGGAACCTGGATTTCTTATTAAACTATATATACAAAATAATGTGTTCACAGAAAAAAGCTTCTTTTTTTTAATCTATTTGGGAACAATTCAATCAGTTTTTTTTTATTTTGTCTATTTGGGAACAATTCAATCAGTTGTGCCTACTTCAAAGAGTAAGCATTGAAATTGTTTATGAAATTAATGAAGGATATCAAAAGCAGTGACATAGTTTAATCTACATAAATCATAACAGCTAAGTATGTTAGGATAGTTTACATTAGTTACTCAAAACAGATTAATTTACCATTCACACCTAGTTGTCATTGAATAAGTGAGGTCTGCTAGTGTTGTGGTAGATGTAATGATTAGCTGGTTTTGGGTGATCATGACCTCTTTGTGCTAACTCCTCTTTTGTGGGTTGACTGAGGCTTGGGAAATAGGCGCAATTTCACCACCGGTTTTCCTGATAAAATTAGTCAAATAATCTTAAGTTTTATGAAATTACATGTTGCAGTTAATAGTTCAATATTGTAGTTCAAAAGGAACAGTTTGAACTAGCTATATTATTTCCTGGGGTAAAACATATTTCTAAAGATTTGTTGAATGTAGCTAATAGTTGAATAAATTTAGCTCAGAAAAAAATTATTACCCAATTATTCTTTTTGATAGATATTTTGTCTCATTTTTATTAATAACTTGATATTGCTGCATAGCAGAAGGAAAAAAATACTTAAATAAAGAGGGAAACATAAGTACATAAATGCAGCATAAATCAAAGTGACATATACGTAGCTAAGTGATTAGTTGTAGGTGATTTGGACCTGTGTGTTGAATATATTGTTTAAAATTGCCTGTAGCTGTGATAGTTTATGAGAAAAAATGACTTGTATAAATATTATGATGAGAGCATAGTCTATAAAACGAATATTAGCATTGAAACCATGGGTGTTTTTTTCTGGATGTGCCCCTCTGTATCTTGTATATAGGTACATAAAAAAACAGAAAATTTCAAATATATAATCATGATGATTAATAAATTGAAGATGTGGATATCAATTAAAGAGGAGGATGACAATTAAATATTTAATGAAGATGAGGAAGATAAATGATGATGATAGCAATGAAGTAATAAAAGTGCATGGTTGTTAAATCCTACTGCATATTTTGGAGACCAGCTAGAGATGATCGAAATTCACAGCGGGGGGAAAATTATTCAGTTCTTATTAAATTTCCCACTGTATTGCTAATACATTTTTATAAGGCAATGCTTCAGTTCCACAGAAAAAAAAAGCTACAATACAGAGTAGCAATGCTGAATAGGGTACACAGCATAACACTCATACATTCATGTACACAAATTGTACTGTTGTAGATACTCCAAATATGGTGCCCCAGCAAAATAACTTGCTTACCGTATATGCCAGGGGGGGTAGGACATCCTGTCTAAATCATGTGACTTAAGCACGAATGGAATGTAATAATAGAGGTGTAGCCAAACTTTGTCCAGATATGACCGAGAGCAACACTTTATCTTCTGTGTTGGAAACATCAATAGCACACAGGCCGTCTTTTGATTTATACTCGGCTACAAACGAGAGTGACTTTTTTTTTGTAATCAGTCTTGGGCAGTCTTTTTGCTATCCAATCCCCTCTTTTGATGTTTTAGCAGTAGAGCTAAGACCAATGAGAATTCAAGGTATTTTTTGGAAGAAAAAAAATGTGAAGAGAGAGAAAGAGGCAACAAAGAGGGATAAGAATTTTTTTTTTAATGTGTGTAGGCTGCACAAAAGAGGGGATATTTCACACATATGATGTGTTTGTGAGGGAGGATTCTTCTCTTACTCATCCATTGTCATGCTGGATGAAAGTCACTGATTGGACAGTGGTAGACGTAAGTTTTTTTTTCTTTCTGTTTATACACTGAATTATCGTCTATATCAATATGCAGCCAGATCAATTCAAAATATGTGTGAAACTGGATGGCCTGAAGTTAGTTCCACAAGGTGTTTTTGTAGTATGGAAATGGGAATGGTCTGATTCAGACTCCGAGTCTTCAGACAATGATTCTTTGAATCAGTTTAGTGATGAAGAGAAGAATCCTTATTTACTATCTGAACCAGATAAAGAAGCATTATTTACTATCTGAACCAGATGAAGAAGCCTTATTTACTATCTGAATCAGATGAAGAAGCCTTATTTAAGTCAGATGCTGAAGGAAATAGTCTTACTCATACTATTACTTTTAAGTGTATGGGATCAAACTATCACCCAGAATCTCAAAGTGCTCTTTCGAAAGTTTCTGAACTATTGAGGAATGGTCAAGTTGTACCTCTTCAGCTATCTAAAGAGCCTGATAATGAGTATGATTCTCAAGCCATCGCCTTTCAATGTCAGTTGGAAAGCCACTGGAGACGCATTGATTATGTAGTTAAAGGGGCTTTGCCAGCTGTACATGATGCATTAAACAAGAAAAAAATTGTCAGCATTAACTTTGATTGGGTTAAATGTTTAGTGAACTGGAGTAAAAGTGGTCCGGGATTTTACGCCGGCATTAAGATTTCGTTAAATGGAAAATGGCCAGTAGAGGTATGGCACTGCAGAAGTACTTAGATAAATCATTGTACCAACCATCAATTTCACAACGTAAAATATTTATATCAGCAAATACAATGAATCATGTAATAATTGTGTGTGTGGTCAATAATTTGAATTTTTTTTTCCTTTCTATCTGGATCAATGAACATAGAACGCAAGAATTGTGTTTTGTTAGTTAAATTGCACTTGGCTAATACATATGATCACTAGGTGGTTCTCCAGGTGGTGGTGGTAGTTCTATTGGTAAGTTATGAAATTTTACTCTAGTTGAGACAGAACCTCTTACTGGCATAGTTGCTCGTCGAGGTGCAAATGCTGCTGACTGTTCTCGTCGTGGTATGTGCCGCCCTTTACGCTTCTCCTTAGCTCTACAATAACAAAATATTTATTTAAGAACAATGTCTTAGTTTTTGTATTTTTCAAATTCCTACCATGCAATATGAACTTGCTATCTTCCTTTGAATACTCCAAAATAACTTCAAGATCTTTCGTTAAAATTACACTTCTGGATCTAGATGATAATCCAAGATATTTTACAAATAATAATCTGTCGTGCATCTCTTTAAACTTCCGTTCAAGTTGACCATCATTCAAATCTACGTCTCCCGACCACACTCCTTTAGTTGACTCAAATAACCCCTTGACAACATCAACACCATCCGTTTTGATCCAACCAAATGTGACAGTCTATGGGAAAAGGGGGCACTTCACTCAAACAAAAAAAATTGAGTTTTTTATGCTAATAAAAAGCTACAATTTATCACAACTTAGTGCTAAAATACTGGAGGGTAAAACCTTCCCCGTGTAGAGAAACTGGCAGTTGAACCGGGCTGTATTCAGCAAAGCAATTGAACTAGAAATCGAGAAAACATAAATTGAATTTCCACTTCCGGTATAATTAATGTTTCCGTATACTTAACGGCGTACTCCGCATACGCAATTAAATCGTACAGCCGCTTTTTAACGGCGACTAAACAAGTTTGCGTACAGTTCTTTTTAGCTTTCAGAGCGTCTCACAGCCTGTCTTGTCGGAATCCTTGGCTACTCTACTCCATGTAGTGGTAAACTTTCAACCAGAGTAAGCTGTAGATTGCATGCACTATTC
>WLWD01004040.1_pt1 | contig 13834 bp, 13 predicted proteins | sample 6712731 | NCBI WGS metagenome assembly WLWD01 (sample SAMN12718690, study PRJNA576275) | sponge metagenome | isolation source: marine sponge | host: Mycale hentscheli | place: New Zealand: South Island, Marlborough, Capsize Point | collected 2014-11-01
GACTATAACTAGCTATAGTCTCGCTTGCCAGACCCTTTACCACACCGTACTTTGCAGTGACATTTGGTTTAACTTACACATGACACTATAATTAAGGAAACATTAGTTTCACATAGCCATACCCTTTACCAAATTGCTATGTGGAGGAAAAGGGTCTAGTGATCATGGCATTTTGAATCAATAATGGAATGCAATTAATAACAGCCTGTCACTTTCACCGCCCACACTTTCACCGCCCTTTCATACCTATTGGCTCCTCTTACCAGCAGTTACTGCGGCTGCGTTTGAAATTGTAATTCGATACTTCCGACACATTCTACCCTTCAGACTACAAAACTGATGAGGTGTTGCAGTGTCACCAGACCTTTTCCCTGCGTAGCGGTTTGGTAAAGGGTCTGGGTACGCGAGACTAGGAAATATATCACTTGCAGATACAAATTAAAATAGGAGGTACAGTATGAATGATCAAGATATGAATTTATTGAACCATGAATGAAAATTCATTATGAACTTGAAAAGAAATGGTGCCACTATGTCTAACATCAGAGGTTTTCCCGTGACTGTACTATCTGACCTCATCTAAACAGTCACCAGTTCCTTTATCAGTTTCTTCAATCAGTTCTTCACTAAATTGGTTTTCTTCATCTAACTCTGAGTTAGCTGTATCAAATATAAACACATCTATTTCACACAAAACAACAGCTACTACTACCATCACTAGGCCCTGCCAGATTATGCTAGCATTTTTTCTGGAATAATAGGCATCAATTAGCATTGCAGAATAATTCTAGAATAATATATACATTTAAGAGAATAATAAGGGTGGGTATGAATTAGAATAATAAGTGCAAATGGTCCATAATAGACCCCTTGCAGTAGGCGCGGTTAATTTTGCGCTCGCGTTGTGGCCGCCATATTGGTGCACAAGTAATGAGATGGCTTCTGGTTCAACTTCAAACGGCAATAAAAAAAAGCTATTGCTTGGAGGTTATTTTTCGTTATTGAAAGATGAGATGGCTAGAAAGAGGTATAAGGAGAAGTTAGAGCTAATAGAACATTTGGACCCCTATGAAATGGATAGAAAGGAGTGGGAGGACAATGTTGATCTATGGCCAAGTGTTACTCATATTCATGTGGGCATGTTTCTCCTCCTAGTGTTTATAGTGGAGATGATCTAATGAATTACAAGAGTATGGAGTCGTATAGAAGCTTCCTTTCTGGGTGGGTGAGAGAAATACTTGTGAAAATTGTAACAAATTTGGACGGCTCTAAGAAAGTGATTATGATAGCAAAGGTAATGAATTATCAATTATAATAGAAGCAATGTTTTCATACAATTCTTGTATGTTCTTAGGTGAATCATTCCCAGAGACTCAGTGTAAAGCCTCTAACTCCTTGGGTTATTGCTGAACAAGATGGAAAAATTGTTGCAAGCAATTGTGACTGCATGGCGGGACTTGGGGAAAGTTGTTCTCATGTTGCTGCTTTGCTATGGGCCATTGAAGCAGGAGTACGTATTAGGGACTCCATGACTGTGACAGATAGAAAAGCCTACTGGGTAATGCCTACTGCAGTAAAGGATGTCCCATATTCTAGAGTGAAAGCCATTGAGTTTGTAGGAAGAAAGAGAAGTTTGAATGAGATGAAAGCACTTACGTTTCCTACCCCAGCACTTATTGCCACTTCGTCACAGCGGCAATCCAAATCACCCACACCTACACCATCTCGGCGACAATCAAAATCACCCACTCCTGCTTTTGAAAATGCAATTGAAGAAGACATGGACAACTTTTTTTCTATGCTCAATGAATGTGGAAGTAAACCAGTGATCTTATCATTGATTGAACCATACGCATCAAATTTTATACCTAAAGCAGTAAACAGTGATTTGCCCTTATGTCTTTCAACTTTGTACAAGCCGGAATACCTTTCACTGAATTACCATGATTTACTCAAAATTGGTAAAGAATGTGTCATTACAGTATCTGATCATGAAGCTGAAGTTGTCGAAGCCAGCACTAGGCAACAGTCTGGTTCAACTTTATGGTTCAGCATGAGAACTGGACGGGTTACTGCCTCACGATTTAAAGCTGCAGCACACACTAGCCCATCATCCCCTTCCATCAGCCTAATAATGAGCATTTGCCACCCAGAACTAAACAAATTTAAAACAAGTGCCACCAACTGGGGATGTGACCATGAACGAGTGGCTCAAGAAAAATACATCCACCTGTCAAACCATTCCCACAGTGAATTTCAATTCCAAGAAGCTGGACTATTTCTGAGTACAGAGTATCCATTTGTTGGAGCAACTCCTGATGGTTTAGTCCAATGCTTATGTTGCAATAAAGGTATTTGTGAGATTAAGGTAAGTCAAAGTAATTTGTCTGTAAATACAGACACCATAATCCACATTCTTTGAATACAGTGTCCATACTGCCAAAGAGATAGTATGCTTGAAGATGCTGCCAAGCAGTCAACATTTTGTTTGGAAGATACTGAGGAAGGATACCATTTGAAGCACAATCACACATACTATTATCAGGTAGTTGGCCCTAAAACAGTACAATTCCGTAATTGACATGATCATTCTATGTGTACTATAGGTGCAATGTCAGTTGTTTTGCACACAGAGAACATACTGTGACTTTGTAGTTTGGACAAAGAAGGATGTTCATATAGAGAGGATATATCCAGATAATGTATTTTGGCTAAATCATATACAGCAAGTCGATCATTTCTTTCAAGTAGGAATACTACCAGAACTTGTAGGAAAATTTTATTCCAGACCGTCAGCCATGGATCCATCTCCACCAGTATCCTCATCATCTAAAGCTTCAAGTGAAGCTGCTTGTGAAGAAGTTGCGGCAACTTACAATTATTGTTATTGCCATGAGGACAAAGAAGACGAAATGATAGGGTGCGATAATCCAGAGTGTCTGCATGAATGGTTTCATTTTAGCTGCCTGAAATTATCGTCCAAACCAAAGTCTACACTATGGTATTGTCCAGACTGTGCAAAACTTCCTCAATTTCGAAGAAAGCATTCAAAAACAATAAACGCTATTGCAACTAATGGGACAAGGAAGTGATGAATAACATTATTATTTAGATACTTCTATAGATTTCATTATAAAATTTTCATTACAGATTTGTCATTATCACTTAATAAAAATTTCATTGATATAGCTAAAATTAAGTACACAAAATCATGTATAATATCAAATGTCCTTGAGTGATATAAAGTGATAAATACTGGGTATTCATTCAAATGAAATGACTGAATCACAAATATTGTTTAGTGCACAACACACATGAACAATTTTGTCTAATAGAGAACAGGAACCATCAGGAGATACAAGAAAGTCAATAGGCTGGGTGTCACTCAAGATGCTATATTTCTTCCTTATGTTTCCGATAACTCGCTCTACATGGATTCGAACATTTGCTATTCGCCTTGTTTGTTCGACCTCTATTCCTGAGAGTTGGGATTTTCCTCTGGTAAATGCTGGCATTTCAAGTTTGGAGCTATAGGTACCCAATGTGTCACGAATGTCAAATCCTCTGTCTGCCAGTATCAGGTCACCAGGAACAAGATTAGTCAGGAAAGAACTGTTCTCAGTGATGTGTTTATCACTAGTCCTACCGCCCCAACCACTTGAAATATAACTCACGCTGCCCTGGGGTGTAATTCCAATCAAATATTTCACAGTGTTGTGATGTTTATATTGGGAATAGGTCTGGGCACGTGCAAGGAGATTTGTTGGTCGATCTATGAAGATCTCAAAACAGTCTATGATGACAACGCAATTCGGATAATGTTTTCTAAACACCATAGGCATTGTTTTCCTCAATGCATCTCTGTCAGGCCATTTGATCAAAGGTTTCAACTTGGAATAGAGTACACCAATTACATATTCAAAAATTCTACTTACACTTGATTGATGGATTTGAAATCTATATCCCAAGTCTTGCCCGCTGAGACTCAAGCGAAGTCTCATTAGAGTAAGTAATAGCTGCTGGAATTTGGTGAGAGATGAACGGTCTTTAAGGTAAGGCTCAATATATGCCAATAATGTCGAAAACAGTTTCATTGACCCAAGTCCAGTATAGTATAATACTTTCCCATCATCTTCTTTGAAAGAATCCTGTGTAAACAAAAGGGACCCATATTCAGTCTTAAGATGTCTGATCACTTCAATTTGCTGAGTGTTGTCATGCTTCAGTTGACTCACTTCCTTTTCTAGTTCTTTCATTTTCTTTTCCAGATTTTCTAAATCTTTAGTTGATAATTCTGTTTGTGCTTCAATTCCTGGCACTTCTTCAGATGGCTCTTGATCTTCAATCACTACTGAAGTATTACAATCTGAAGCTAATTCTTGGTGGGTCTTGGAACGCCTTCTCTTTCGTGTTGACCTCTCTTTGGCTCTGTTATACCTCGAAGTAGAACTTGCACACTTTACTTGCTTGTCGTTACTGTAGCCCATATTCAATGTAGGGGCCCAGTCAGGATTTGCTTGGTCAAATAATTGAGCAGGAGAGCCTGAAACAAAATGTATGGCACAGATTCGGACATTCGGGTATCTTTCTGGAGTAAGGTCTTTTCTATTGATCTTAGATATCCACTTCTGTTGCCTCTCAGAACTGAGCTGCTGGGCTTGAGCTCCTTGATGAGTGATAACAGCAGGTAATCTGAAGAACCTAATGCTCTCTCCTTTATCACTTCGATTATGGCAGTTGACTACTGCACAAATTACCATCTCATCAATTTCTGTGAGTTTCCACGCTACCGCGCCGTTATGCTTGTGTGCACCAATATGGCGGCGCGTAGGCGAACCCAAGTTCGACCACGCCTACTGCAAGGGGTCTATATAGGAAACATTACCTAATAGTATTCTTATAGGTGTAGCTAGTAAGTAGTAAGCATGGTTATTTCAACTTTTTTTTTATCATGACTCAGCAGTAAAAATGCAGTTGCTAGCATGTTTGGGAAAAAGCAGTCAGTTTTGTGTGTTAGCCACTCCTGTGCTTCTAAAAAATATGGAAGAAGGTTGTAGTACTACTATGCATACTGAAGAAGATGAGAGCTTGTGCTCAGGCTCAGAGTCAGCAGAGTCAGAAATTGAGCAGGCATCTGGAGGATCAAGCTCAATTGTTCCTCTTCTTGATCAACTGAAATGTCCTACTGCATCAGACTTAGCAAGAAAGCGCAAAATTGTTACCAACCCACCTCAGAAGTTGAAGCGAAGCAAAGGTGCTGTATCAGTCATTTTTGATGGAACCACACATGTATGGCATTGGTGATTTTGCTCCGATATGTTGATAATTGGGAAATACAACAGCGTGTTGTACGGCTAATGCTCTCAGTTAAAAGCATGACAGGAGAAGAAGTTGCTAGACAGCTAATAGCTTGGAATTTGTAGCAATAATTTGATAGCTTCAATGCACGATAGAGCTTCAGTCAATAATGTTGCTGTTCGAACCATGAAGATTGTATTTCCTCAGTTGCTTCATATTGGCTGCTTTTCACACACACTGGACCATGTTGGTGAAAATTTTAGCACTCCTATACTTGATAAATTAGTGAGTGGTTGGATTAACATTTTTTCCAGAAGTCCTAAGACCAAACTTGTTAGGAAAACTCAAACTGGTTAAAATGTCCCTTCATATTCATCTACTAGGTGGTGGTCTAAGTGGGAGGTTATAAAGCAGATTCTTAATGCTTTTGGTGATGTGAAGTCATTCTTAGAAGATGAAAACCTTCCATCATCACGGACACATCTTCTGGAAATTTTTAATGATCCTCCCAGCTTCCGTAAACTCAAAATGGAAATTGCAATTACAGTGGATGCAGGTGAGCCATTTGTAAGGGCAACTTACCGACTGGAAGGAGATGGGTCTCTTGTGTTTTCAGCGTATGAAGAGATTACGACTCTTTTCTCTACTATAGCCCATCCATTTTACCCAAATGTGAGAGCAGTGGCTGATCATCTAGCTGGAGGTGTGACATCCCTTGCTAATCAACTTACAAATTATGCCAAGGCATGTGTGAAGTCCTTTCCTAAATTCCCACATTATCGACCAATTGAAACTTGAATTACCGAAGTATTTAGCATCAGCTGAAGATATTTCTTCAACTCACGACCCAGTTGTGTGGTGGAAAAGACATGCAAGTGACCTCCCACATTGGTCAAAGGTGTGCAAAGAATTCCTGTTAATCCAACCATCCTCAGCTGCAGCAGAGCGTGTTTTCTCCATTTTGTCAAACAGTTTTTCTGTGACACAAAGATCTTCGCTGGAAGATTATATTGAATCTTCTGTAATGATTCAATACAATGATAGTGACAACTAAAACATTAACTCAAGTATTGATTTCATGGCATCTCAACTTAGCTATAGCTACACATTCACTTTTCCACTTATTTGTAATTAGAATATTAAGAGTCTTCTGGAATAATACGTGATTGTTTTGGAATAAAAAAAAAAAGAATAATTCTAAAAATTTTGAGCATAATCTGGCAGGCCTAACCACCACTAAGCTGTCTTTGCGGTGTCTCTATTAAAAATGAACTGCATTCATAAAGTAGATGTTTTTCATGAGCCCCAATCAAAGTTTAGATATGTTAATCCAATATTATTTGCATGGTAAACTTTCTATTTAATCCTCACCTGCTCCTGAGTCTGAAAGTTGATCACTATTGTTGAGCAAGCCCCATTCCTTCAGTACCTTGGTGTACTAAATAGAATATTTAGCCATATGCTTATATATATATAATAGTTATTACATGAGTCAGAGTGTGATAGGTGAAATATTTCATGAGCAGGCTAATTTATTTTCAGAGCCAGAGAAGAGTGAAAATAAAGCCTGAGAGTAAAATATCTAGCCATATCACTCTGACAAGTGTAATAAGTGGTTTATTACACACTAGATATCTTCACTACTGTAGTTAGTACTAGGACTTGTAACATCCAGCCTAAAATTGTTAGTTGTAGGGGCTTCCCACACCCCCAGCTGATATTTTAGCAGCTGCTCTAACCATTGAGTGACTGTCTGAAAGGTACATAGCTAGGCTAACTCCTCATCATTGAAACACACCAATTAGTTATAATTACAATTACATTATAACAATTAAAACACAAACAAGTACAGTCAGGACTTAATGTACTAAACTTACTTTAGGGTTCTCCTTTCTAAATTTAAGTTCATGTGGATCAATGCCACTCATCGTCTGCAAATAACATTAGATTACTTTTTCATTACAAAGGTACAATATTAATACTCACAGTGAGATACTGCTTAGCTTTAGTCACCAAATCATAGTCCAAAAGTATGAAGAAGACAGTTGTATCGAATATTTGATTGGTAACACCACAATTGTTCAACAACAGCCTCCACACATCCAAGGATTGTTCGCTACAAACTAGAGTCTTTGCCAACAAACTCAAGTAGATGTTTCTAAACTTTACATGAGGCTTCGCTGCTCTAATGGCTTGCTCGATCTTATTGCTGAGAAATAAACAAAACAAAAAAACAAACAGTATTTTTATGAGTGAATTATATTCTATCAATACTGGTGAAAGTGAGCTAGACAGGGACTAGTAGACTAGAAGGATAAAGCCAGTGAGCTAGACAGGGACTAGTAGACTAGAAGGATAAAGCCAGTGAGCTAGACAGGGACTAGTAGACTAGAAGGATTAAGCCAGTGAGCTAGACAGGGACTAGTAGACAAGAAGGATTAAGCCAGTGAGCTAGACAGGGACTAGTAGACTAGAAGGATAAAGCCAGTGAGCTAGACAGGGACTAGTAGACTAGAAGGATAAAGCCAGTGAGCTAGACAAGGACTAGTAGACTAGAAGGATAAAGCCAGTGAGCTAGACAGGGACTAGTAGACTAGAAGGATAAAGCCAGTGAGCTAGACAGGGACTAGTAGACTAGAAGGATAAAGCCAGTGAGCTAGACCGGGACTAGTAGACTAGAAGGATAAAGCTAGTGAGCTAGACAGGGACTAGTAGACTAGAAGGATAAAGCCAGTGAGCTAGACAGGGACTAGTAGACTAGAAGGATAAAGCCAGTGAGCTAGACAGGGACTAGTAGACTAGAAGGATAAAGCCAGTGAGCTAGACAGGGACTAGGATAAAGCCAGTGAGCTAGACAGGGACTAGTAGACTAGAAGGATAAAGCCAGTGAGCTAGACAGGGACTAGTAGACTAGAAGGATAAAGCCAGTGAGCTAGACAGGGATTAGTAGACTAGAAGGATAAAGCCAGTGAGCTAGACAGGAACTAGTAGACCAGGAGGATAAAGCCAGTGAGCTAGACAGGGACTAGTAGACTAGAAGGATAAAGCCAGTGAGCTAGACAGGGACTAGTAGACAAGAAGGATAAAGCCAGTGAGCTAGACAGGGACTAGTAGACTAGAAGGATAAAGCCAGTGAGCTAGACAGGGACTAGTAGACTAGAAGGATAAAGCCAGTGAGCTAGACAGGGACTAGTAGACAAGAAGGATAAAGCCAGTGAGCTAGACAGGGACTAGTAGACTAGAAGGATAAAGCCAGTGAGCTAGACAGGGACTAGTAGACAAGAAGGATTAAGCCTAAACTAAATCGAGTAATAATGAACACAATGGGTGAGCTGCAACTGGCAAGTTTCATTATAGCTGTTCAAGTCATGTGAAAAAAATTGCTGGTTTTTGAATAGAAAAACTTGAAAAATATTCAAGTAAACTCTGTGAAACGGTGAGGAGTAAAAGTACTGCCACTTGCTTGTATCGGCCAAAAATTACTAATATTGAAATGCTTGCTTACAAGTGCGAAAGATAGCCAGAAGTTTTGCCTCACATTGAACACACCAACTAAGATTGCTGTATTAATGACTACTTCTCACCTCTACAAGTAACTAAGATTGTTATATTATACTGCTTTATACTGAGCGCCTCCATACACATGTCAGTCTATTATAGATGCTGTACCTTCCACTTCTTGTTTCAGGCTTTATTCAAGCATTAGCTCACAATACCACATCAGACACTCCCAGCTTAAATCTATATAATAATACAATTGTGTGTCAGTAACAGCGACAGTGTGTGTATGGATAAATAATTCATGAGCCGAGCCCAGTTTGTAAAGTGTTGCTTCAAGATGAATGGGTAAAGCATCATCACATTCTGTAGAAGGCTATAGGAAACGAAGGTGATTAGAAACAATAATTAATTGTAGCTGCAGGTGAAATCAGCAAGGAATAAATGGAGAACCACAAAGAGAGCCTGAGCAGGAGAGATAGGCAAAGGGAGAAAGGAATCCATAACTCAAGAATAAAGAGCTAAATAGAGGAAAGGTTAAAGCAAGCAGAGATGACTCAGGAAGAAAGAGTCCAGGAGAGGGAAAGTTATGTAACTAATTAGGTAGTCAAGGATAATGAGAATGGATGAAGGGTTTTATGGACTGCATTCACCATTTTCAAACGGTATTACATCAAGTGCCACCGTGTGGCGGGGTACTTGTTAGAAATAATTGCTACAGATATTCTGCGTTACAGGCCAACATTACATTTTAAAATTAATCCCCTGAGGAGGACTTCTGCTAGAAGTAGTATAAAGATCAGATTAAGTAAAAACATTTCACTGGCTGTAAAAGGAGAGAACATTATTATAAAGAATACCTAATTTGGTACATTTTGTGTAGCCTGTGCACCAGATGGAAATTCTCAAATTTAATAATACATCCCATAATTATATTCAGTGAGTAGGTCAGTTCTGAAATAATTCAGTTGATCTATTCACTTCTTCTACTCACTTTTCAGCCAGAGCGACAACTCTAGCCTGAAGAACTGCACTTTGCAAACCTTTTGGAACATCCCTCTTAGATCTGTACTCTAGAAGATCACTTAGCAATTCCTGAATTTTGTCCAACTCTCCTTGCTCCGCCCACAGTGGAAGAATGGACATATAATGTTCAAAATATCTAGTCTTAGACATCGCCAACAACTGATTGAGAGCGTCTTCAGCTCCTAGAACACCCGGGCATCATAAGATAACAGACAGTCACTGAAGTTAACTTAGTACTCACTCTTTGTTTTCTTCTGAAGTGCAAATAAGCGTAATAATCGTATGAGCATAGACACATTGGGAGTGAAACCTGCATCCAGCATCTTTCTATGAGGGAATACATGAAGAGTATTATTACTACATATATACACAATATTTTAAGATATGACACATACAGTGTTCTATTACATTTTCTATTCTAGTAGAATACTAAATTTGCGTTGTGTGTGCAAACACAAAGCAATGCAACACACACTGTGGTGAACAAAAATCTATTAAATTGAAACTTACTTATTATACTACTGGTTCGACTATCCTTATGAATTAAGGAAGTTCTACTTCAATGTTGGAATTTGTAGGATTTTTTTTGTCTTTAACACAATAATATCATGTTTATGAACGAAAACAAGAGAGACAAGTGGTAATGCCACACTCACTAATAGGCAAAACAATACTGCCACACCCACTTATAGGTACCAGCATTAAACAAATTATTATGATGGCTTAATAGTTTCAAAAGCTTGAAATTACCTCCTTGACTAGGATGATACATACAACACAACACATTCACTAACTGCATGATGCCTTCTCCTTGACTAGGATGATACACACCACACAACACATTCACTAACTGCATGATGTCATCTCCTTGACTAGGATGATACACACAACACAACACATTCACTAACTGCATGATGCCTTCTCCTTGACTAGGATGATACACACAACACAACACATTCACTAACTGCATGATGTCATCTCCTTGACTAGGATGATACAGACAACACATTCACTAACTGCACGATGCCATCTCCTTGACTAGGATGATGCACACAACACAACACATTCACTAACTGCATGATGTCATCTCCTTGACTAGGATGATACACACAACACAACACATTCACTAACTGCATGATGCCATCTCCTTGACTAGGATGATACACACAACACAACACATTCACTAACTGCCTGATGCCTTCTCCTTGACTAGGATGATACAGACAACACAACACATTCACTAACTGCATGATGCCATCTCCTTGACTAGGATGATACACACAACACAACACATTCACTAACTGCATGATGCCATCTCCTTGACTAGGATGATACACACAACACCCAACCATTCACTAAACTGGCATGATGCAATCTCCTTTACTAGGAATGATCACAACAACACAACACATTCCTAACGCATGTGCCTCTCCTTTACTAGGGATGATCACACAACACAGTCACTAACTGCAATGAATGTCATCTCCTTGACGGGTGGGACGGATGACTGTACCACCACAACAACATTCACTAACTGCATGATGCCATCTCCTTGACTAGGATGATACACACAACACAACACATTCACTAACTGCATGATGCCTTCTCCTTGACTAGGATGATACACACAACACAACACATTCACTAACTGCATGATGTCATCTCCTTGACTAGGATGATGCACACAACACATTCACTAACTGCATGATGCCATCTCCTTGACTAGGATGATACAGACAACACATTCACTAACTGCATGATGCCATCTCCTTGACTAGGATGATACACACAACACAACACATTCACTAACTGCATGATGTCATCTCCTTGACTAGGATGATACAGACAACACATTCACTAACTGCATGATGTCATCTCCTTGACTAGGATGATACACACAACACAACACATTCACTAACTGCATGATGTCATCTCCTTGACTAGGATGATACACACAACACAACACATTCAACCTAACTGCATGATCATCTCCACCTTGACTATGATGATACAGCCAAGCGGATACCACATTCACTACCTGCATGATGCATCGCCTTGACTAGAGATACAACACAACACAACACATTCACTAACTGCATTTGTCCATCTCCTTGACTAGGATGATGCACCCAAAACACATTTCACTAACCTGCATGATCCATCTCCTTGACTAGGATGATGCACACAACACAACACATTCACTAACTGCATGATGTCATCTCCTTGACTAGGATGATACACACAACACAACACATTCACTAACTGCATGATGCCATCTCCTTGACTAGGATGATACACACAACACAACACATTCACTAACTGCCTGATGCCTTCTCCTTGACTAGGATGATACAGACAACACATTCACTAACTGCATGATGTCATCTCCTTGACTAGGATGATACACACAACACAACACATTCACTAACTGCATGATGTCATCTCCTTGACTAGGATGATACACACAACACAACACATTCACTAACTGCATGATGCCTTCTCCTTGACTAGGATGATACACACAACACAACACATTCACTAACTGCATGATGTCATCTCCTTGACTAGGATGATGCACACAACACAACACATTCACTAACTGCATGATGTCATCTCCTTGACTAGGATGATACACACAACACAACACATTCACTAACTGCATGATGCCATCTCCTTGACTAGGATGATACACACAACACAACACATTCACTAACTGCATGATGCCATCTCCTTGACTAGGATGATACACACAACACAACACATTCACTAACTGCATGATGCCATCTCCTTGACTAGGATGATACACACACACATTCAACTAACTGCTGATGCCATCCTCCTTTACAGGAATGGATCACCAACACATTCACTAACTGCTGATGTCATCTCCTTGACTAGGCTTACACACACACAATTCACAACGCATGATGTCATCTCCTTGACTAGGATGTCACACAACACATTCCTACTGCATGATGTCATCTCCGTGACTATGATGATACACACAACACACCATTCACTAACTGCATGATGCCATCTCCTTGACTAGGATGATACACACAACACATTCACTAACTGCATGATGTCATCTCCTTGACTAGGATGATACAGACAACACATTCACTAACTGCATGATGTCATCTCCTTGACTAGGATGATACACACAACACCACACATTCACTAACTGCATGATGTCATCTCCTTGACTAGGATGATACACACAACACAACACATTCACTAACTGCATGATGTCATCTCCTTGACTAGGATGATGCACACAACACATTCACTAACTGCATGATGCCATCTCCTTGACTAGGATGATACAGACAACACATCCACTAACTGCATGATGCCATCTCCTTGACTAGGATGATACACACAACACACACACATTCACTAACTGCATTATGTCATCTCCTGACTAGGAGATACACACACACATTCACCAACGCCATGATGCCATCTTCCTCCTACTAGGATGATACACACAACACAACACATTCACTAACTGCATGATGTCATCTCCTTGACTAGGATGATACACACAACACATTCACTAACTGCATGATGCCATCTCCTTGACTAGGATGATACACACAACACAACACATTCACTAACTGCATGATGTCATCTCCTTGACTAGGATGATACACACAACACATTCACCAACTGCATGATGCATTCTCCTTGACTAGGATGATACACACAACACAACACATTCACTAACTGCATGATGCCTTCTCCTTGACTAGGATGATACAGACAACACAACACATTCACCAACTGCATGATGCCATCTCCTTGACTAGGATGATACACACAACACAACACATTTACTAACTGCATGATGCCATCTCCTTGACTAGGATGATACACACAACACAACACATTCACTAACTGCATGATGTCATCTCCTTGACTAAGATGATACACACAACACAACACATTCACTAACTGCATGATGCCATCTCCTTGACTAGGATGATACACACAACACATTCACTAACTG
>WLWD01005302.1_pt1 | contig 13834 bp, 7 predicted proteins | sample 6712731 | NCBI WGS metagenome assembly WLWD01 (sample SAMN12718690, study PRJNA576275) | sponge metagenome | isolation source: marine sponge | host: Mycale hentscheli | place: New Zealand: South Island, Marlborough, Capsize Point | collected 2014-11-01
AGTAGCTATTAATTCTTTACCACACGTAAAAGAGGTAGTGAGTCACTAAAGTGAATGTTGTCTGTTTCAAAGATGGACAAAGAGATGTCTCGTCTTTCAGCCTCCGAAAATAGAATCGGGAAATCGTAGCTGAAGCCATTATGAGCAACTAACACTAAATTGTATAGAAATTTAATAAATGTAATCTACAAAGAGTTAATGGCTGTACCAGGGAAGTGGGTGATACTTGTGGCATCGCTGACCTCGGCTGTCACTGTACTTATCCACTGCAAAAACTGTGGCAGTACTGCTGAGAGTGGCTGCTCATTTCTGAGCATGGTCTGAGAAATGCCAGTCAGTCTAGTTACTATTTTAAACAAATAAGAATGTGATACTAGTATTGATTTAAATTTTATTTTCTTACCAGGTGCAGAAATGTGTCGGGTGGTTCGAATCAAACTCGAAAATGATGGTTGCTTCAGAGGAACTGGACATGCAACAACTTTTGCTGCTAAGTCCGTGATGTGGTCGCTGTAGATGCTCAACCCAGTTGCTTCACAATCATAGAAGATCAGAAGAGGATGATGATCGTCACATCCACTGTCAATTCTAACATCATCATCATCCTCTTCCAATTCTAGATGTTCCGTTTCTGGGCTGGCCTCTACAGGGCCTTCCTCTGTACATTGGAGCTCCGTTGAAGTGGACTCTCCAAGGCCATCACCAGCATACTCACCGGCACTACATCCAGCTGTTCGTAGCCGTTCCATGAAAGCCTTCTCCTCCTCATATCGCTTCTTCTTGGCTTTCTTCTGTAAGTTCCTGGTTTCAAAATGGTGATTACAGTAAAAAAAACAACAAACTTTATAGCAGTGACCACAAATTTATTGTGAAATAACTATGCTAACCGTTTGTGGAGGTATTCTTTTGTTGACTTTTGGTGCCATTTTTTGAGCCACTCTCGCTGCTCCTTTAAAATGGAAGAGACGGCATTGATGGGTATGTCCACTCCCATTTGCAAGAAGCAGAGAGCCTTCCAAATTGGTCCAAGATTCTGTTATTGTAATAAAAAAAATGTTGTGGTTGTGTATTTTATTATTAGTAGTAGTAGTAATAGTAGTAGTAGTAGTATTGTTTATTATTAGTATTATTATCATTGTAGTTGTTATTGTTATTAATGTGTATTTTGGTTTGTTTGTGTGTTTGTTTATTTTTAGCTAACCTTATGGCATACTGCCATGTTGGTCTTGCACACATAGTGAGTATGTGACAAGTCAGTCCTCTTGTCACGGTAGACAAGTGCCAGACCATGGAAACCTTCAACAGTGTTGGTCGTCAGTCTCCCATGATCTGACACGTAGTCTTGGGGATACAAGGACATCTCCTGCAATAGGCTGGAAAACCCTGCCACTTGAGACTTGCAGGTAAAACGGTGCTGGGAAGTGTAGGGGCTTCCATCAGGATTCACCTAGTATTTGCATTAATGATATTTTTACACGTGTATGTTTTGTTTTTACTTTAGGATGGTAACACCAGGATGATGTATGCTGGTCATGGCAGTAATGAGCCAGAAAATTTTGGATGCCTTCAGTGAAGGCTTCCAAGGGGTTATCTGCCTCCTGGATTTTGTCTGAAGCAATCAGATTACCCAAAGCAGTCTTGCAGGAGTTCAATGTAGAGTCCGACATCCTTTTGCACCTAAAGTGATCTGCCTTGCACTACATACCATTGGATACAAAGTAAAAATAATATTAATTTATTTTTTATTTTTAATATTATACCTCACACTTGTACTTCTTTATTTTTTCCAGGGCCTTGTGCATGTTCTTTGCACTGTGATTACTGCAGTAAGTAATCATTCCTTCCGGATAGTACTTACAGAAGATAGCATTGGTTGCAGAGTCCTTGTCACAGACAAGCTCCTTCACAGAAAACCCCGCCTTCTTTGCCTTGCCAAGAAGTTCGTCCAGCATATCTGGTTCTGCACCGGCTGACGTACCAGTCCAGTTGTGCCCTGGACCACGCTTGGTTCTGTGAGTGTACCAAGCTATCTTCCCAGTGGAATAGTCATGGAGTGTGGCGGAGGAGTTATTGGAGTAGTGGCCCCGAGTCAGGTAAAACCCATCAAAAGAAGCGATCCATCCCTTATCATCACCTCACTCCATTACTTCCTTCCTTACGTGACCACAAGACCACTCAGCCAAGCCAGAGACAAACTCCTCCAGCCTCTTCACAATCCTATTCCACTGGGTACTAGAACAGGCTGGGAAGCCAAGCAAGCCTCCTACACGCTCATAGTCGGCATGCAAGTTACCCGTCATCAAAAATGATAACACTGGGTAGTGCTGCTGCCATGAACATGAGGAGTCACGAATCCTCATATGCTGGGGACATTCCAGGTGAATGCAGTTTGACGACACAGTGTCAGAGATTCTGTCCACTGGAAATCCAACCTGGTTGGCGGCAGTGACCAATTTGTCAACTATCTCGGCAGATTCCTGTAAAGAGGTTAGTTTAGTTCACCTTATTTTTCCTATTGTGTCAGGTGTTGTTTTTTTTTGTTGTTATTTTCCTACTAAATTTACTCATCTGTTCAAAGTATGGAAATCTGGCATTTTCCATATTATTATTATTATTGTTGTTAATTACTATATTTTATTGATAGTAGTTTATTATTGTTGTTTCCGGTTAGCCTCCACAAGACGACTAGATTACACTTTGCTTATGTCACTCATGCGTACTAGCTAGCTACTCGTCGATCGTCGATGTTCGCGATCGTCGATCTATCACTTTTTTTTTGTACTTTAACTTTAAGCTATTCTCATTCACTTAGTCTGCATTGTTATTGACTCTGTTACTGTTCCTGCTTTGTTTCAGTAACTCATCATATACCATCCTTCTTGGATATTCCAACCTGTTTCATCCCACTCACATCTTCCTACTGGTTAGTAAGGTGTATTTTTACTGTATTATTCATAGCTTACTTCATCTTATCTATAAGGTTTCGCAGTTCTCGGTTTTCGTCTTACGTCTGGGTTCAAGACAACCTTTATTCAGAAGGTCCGCAGTCATAGTGGGAGAGGCGGTTGAGATTTCGAGCCTCTGTCTCTACTCTCCAACGAGCTTCCACGATTACGCGATTGATTTGGCTGCACTGAAATTCTGATGGCAACACTCACTATTGGGTCTTCGCTACGTCAGATCTACCCAACTAGGATTGATTGCTGTCTGTGTAGTGCTTCAGTCTACATGCGGGACCATGTCTCCACTTCCTGGATCAGTCCCGAACATTTGTCTTCGCAGGCCGGTATACTGCTCATGTTAAGGTAACACTCTTAGTCAATTTGTTTATTCTTATGATTTTTTTCGCCTTATTTCTGAAGCCTGCTGAGTACCATGACAACAAGTCATGATTTAGCTCGCCTGGAAGCTGAATTGCGGACGGAAGACATTGAATCTCTAAGACGACGACGGAGAAACAATCGACGAGATGCCACGAGGAATGAACGTTACCATAGTGACTGCGTTGCTCAGCCTCTGGAAGACTTAGATGCAGGTTCAATTGAACATCATCTCGAAAAGATTGAAGTTAACATTTCAATTGCTGGACTGCTACAGAACGCCATTCTTCTCCACGTCAAAGAAGAACATGAGGAAAAAGAAGAAAACGAATACCACGAACATCATCGCATGATGCTTGCAACTCGCAAGGGGACTTACTGCACAGCTCAACACAACTCGCGTACATGAGCAGAGTAGTTTGGCTAGGATGTCTATCGATTCCCTCATTGTACTTCCAACTGTCACTGGTTACCGAGTGAAGCCTACTTTGGACGATCTCAACACCAAGGTAACCAATCTACAAGCTTTAGCACACCCTCTAAAGGATCGTCCTGAACTTATGGACATCTTACAGGGGCTCTCTAGAGACCTCACCACACTGTGGGAAAGGTTTCAAACGGACAACCCAGACGATAAGACTTCTGTCTCCAAAGTAGTCAAGTCAAGTGCGGTGTCCAGGTTTGATCGTCTCCCACACATTGAATTGCCTAGTTTCAACGGGGAGGACGGTGGTTGGCGTCCTTACTGGGAGAAATTCAACAACGCATTAGAGAAAGATCCCTCACTCACGGACGTCGATCGACTCTCTTTCTTGCTCATGACCATAAAATGCAAGGAAGGCAAGGAGATCATTGATTGTCACACTCGACGCGGTCCGGACTACGGTGCTGCAGTTCAAGCTCTCAAGGAACGCTATGACCAACCAAGGGTTATTAGTCGCTCCACTCATCAAAATTTTTCAAGGCATACTTGGAAACTAACCAACGAAGGAATTGGCCAGCTAATCACTTTAATTCAACGTACCATAGATACAATGAAGGAGTGTGGAGTGGATTCCCTTGAAACACTCTACACCGTGATAGCTGAGCTCCACATGCCAGATGATTTCTTTCGCTCTGAGAAAACTGCGGATGCTAAAACGACTCCAAATACCGATAAACTTATCGAAATGCTTCAGCAATATCGGCTACGTTTACAGGGAAGAACCATCGATTCCTCATCGACTCCCAAGCCTTCTGTTTCTCATACAACCAAGCAAAAACCGTGTAAAACTACTACTCTCCATGTACAGAAGGATAACAATTGCAGCCTGTGCCATGAAGGAAATCATCCACTCTATTTGTGTTCCATGTTTAAGGACAAATCAGTGGAAGACAGACTTAGTACAGCCTCAAGGTTAAAGGTATGTACAAATTGCCTATCTTATAACCATTTCTGTCGAGACTGTCCTAGCCACAGGTCTTGCAAAGACTGCGGAAACCGTCATCACTCTTTGCTGCATCGCCAACGTTCTACCATTCGCAAAACCGAGAATGCAACTGAGCAGCAATCAACTTCTGCGACGAATGCTCACGCTACCCCGAAGTGCTACACATCACATAGTGAGGCTAAAGTAGTTTTGGGAATCTGTCAGGTCACAGTGGAATCTAGAGGACGTATTCAAAAGGCAAGAGCTCTTCTGGATAGCGGTTCACACATGTCCTTTGTAACTTCTCGATTGGCTCAACTGCTTAAGGCAAAGAAGATTCGTGAACCTACTCACCTTACTGGAATATCTCAAACGGAGGTCCCTGAATGCAGTTTCAAGACTGAAGTTTCTTTAGTTCCAGAAAAGCACCCTCCCATTCCTCTGAAAGCTGTCATCATAACCAAAATCACCAGTGATCTTCCTGGATTTTACCTTAAGGGTGTGAAGAACAAACCTTTCTTACAAGGATTACCTCTGGCTGATCCAAATTTCGATCATCCTGGACGAATAGATATGCTGCTTGGATCAGACGTTCTCGACGAAGTCATGCTGCCAGGGAGACGATCTTCAGATGACCGTACACTCCATGCCTGGGAGACGATATTTGGTTGGTCCATTCGGGGAAAGTTTATTTTCGACTCGTCTTCACTACCAACTCAACGTTGTCTACACTCCCGAACAGCTGGTCCTTCTACCGACGACCTACTGATGGCATTCTGGCAATCCGAAGAAGCACCCTCTGATCTCAACCGGTACACGGATGAGGAACTACAGGCTTTGGAGCACTTCCAGAAAACTCATAGCAGAAACAAAGAGGGTAGATATGTAGTGCATTTACCTATGAAGTCTGTTTCTCTCCGTTTAGGTTCCTCTCGTGGTCAGGCCTGCAGACGGTTCTACCAGAACAAGCAATCACTCCAGCGTAAGGGCAAGTACGAGAGCTATACCAAAGCCTTGCAGGAGTACGAAGATCTAGGGCATGCTGAACCTGTTCCAGTTGGCGATTGCAACAAGCCAGAATCTTCTGTTTACTATCTACCCTCGCACGGTGTCGTCAAACCTTCCAGCACTACCACCAAGCTTCGTGTGGTATTTGACGCCTCAGCAAAAACGACCTCTGGGGTTTGCCTGAACGATATTCTACTCTCTGGCCCTAACCTTTACCCACTGCTCACTGATGTGATTCTAGCCTTCCGTACTCATGTCATTGGAATGAGTGCCGACATTTCGAAAATGTTTCGGGAAGTGGAACTCCACCCAAACGATCGAGACTTGCACCGCTTTCTGCAAGCAGCTCCTGGGGGGGAAGGTGTCATAGACATGCGTATGACCAGAGTTACGTTCGGAGTTACGTCTTCTCCATTTCTGGCTACCCAAGTCCTTCGTCAGGTTGCTAAAGATCATAGGGAGCAGTATCCAAGGGCAGCTAATATCATCTCGAACTTTTACGTAGACGATTGCTTGACCGGAGCTGCTACTCCAGGTGAAGCCAAGGAGATTCAGGAGGAACTCATTTCATTGCTGCGTTGTGCCTGCATGTGTTTAAGGAAATGGAGATCAAGCAACTCTACCGTAGTAGATAATGTTTCCCCAGATATGCGTGAAGATGAAGGACATCAAATCATTGCCCCTCCAGCAGAGTGTCACAAAGCTCTTGGCCTACACTGGGACACGAAGAAGGACACTCTCCATGTATCTACGCCGACACTAAGCCTTGACGACAAGCCAACCAAAAGGAAAATAGCATCCGACGTCGCAAAAACTTTCGATCTCCTCGGATGGTTTGCACCTTGCACTATTGTCGTCAAAATAATGCTACAAGATCTCTGGAAGCTGAAGTTAGCCTGGGATGATCCAGTTCCGGATCAGATTGCAAAGGCTTGGAATAGCTGGAGACAAGAACTTCCTCTCATCACCTCTCACTCTATTCCCCGCTTCCATTTTGTTAAAGGGAAGGAAGTTAGTAGTCTACAGCTTCATGGCTTCAGCGACGCATCGGATTCTGCTTACGCCGGTGTAGTCTATTTGCGAGCGCTTTACACTGATACAACTGTCTCCACTTCTCTGCTTCTCGCCAAGACAAAGGTCTCTCCTATAAGTGGATCTACTATTCCTAGGAAGGAGTTGAACGGAGAGCTCAACTACTGAGTAAGATTCTAGTTACAGTGGCTAATGTTTTGTCTGTTCCACTTGCAGATGTGTTCGCGTGGAGTGATTCCACGATTGTCCTATGCTGGTTGTCAATGTCTCCTGCTAGACTTAAGCCTTACGTCTGCAACAGAGTAATGGACACAGTAAGCCGTATACCGTCCACTCATTGGCGATACGTTCCGACTAACAGTAATCCAGCAGACGTAGCTTCGAGGGGAGCATCACCGAGCGACCTTATTTCGTTTGGACTCTGGTGGAAAGGACCTAGTTGGCTGCTTCAACCTCCCATTTCATGGCCATCTCGTACTGATTGGAAGAAGCGTAAGATCTTGGAGGAAACCAAACCTGCTGTACTGCTCACTTCTCCTCCTCTTGAAGACTTCACTGAGTCTTTTTATTCCTACACTAACCTCAAGAGAGTCATGTCATGGTGTTTGCGTTTTGTTTTTAACTGCAGGTTGGCAACAGGTGCAAGGAACCATGAAGCAAAGCTGTCACTGGAGGAACTGCAAACCACTGAGACCATTCTTCTGAAGCTCAGTCAAAGACGTTCTTTCAAGGCTGACTATGACTCCCTTCTCACCTCTAGTAAGGTTCCCAATAGAAGTTGCATGATTCATCTTAGACCTTACCTGAACAAGGATGGACTCATCTGTGTTGGTGGTCGTCTGGAGAAATCAACTCTGACTGTGAGACAGAAGCACCCAATTGTTCTACATCACAAGGATTATCTGGCTAAGTTAATCTGTAGACAATTACATGAAGACAATTTACATGTGGGCCCTACTGCTTTGCTTGCTCTTGTTTCTTCTCAATACCATATTGTAGGTGCCAAGAATCTAACAAAGAGTATCTCCCGGGCTTGTGTACGTTGCAACAAAGTCTATGCCAGGACTTGCACGCAGCAGATGGGCCAGCTACCAGCAAATCGAGTCACCCCAACTTCTCCTTTCAACCATACTGGAGCAGATTTTGCTGGACCCATTATGGTCAAGAGAGGATACACTCGAGCTCGTACACTAGAAAAAACTTATATTTGTGTATTCATCTGTATGGCTACGAAGGCTGTACACCTGGAAGTCGTTCGAGACCTCTCCTCTGCGGGATTTCTAGCAGCTCTCCGTTGTTTTGTAGCTAGACGAGGTTGTCCCACAACTCTAACTACGGACAATGGCACCAACTTTATCGGAGCGCAGAAAGAATTGAAGGAACTCTACGATTTTCTCAACACTCCAACTGCTCAGAATGCTGTCGATCGCTACTGTACAGCACAAAACATCAAGTGGTCGCATATTCCTGCCAGATCACCACATTTTGGAGGTTTATGGGAGGCAGCAGTGAAGTCGATGAAGCTCCTCCTTGCTAAAGTAGTAGGCCCTCATAACCTTTTCATTGATGAGTTGTATTCTCTTACTGTAGAGATAGAGGCAGTTCTCAATAGTCGACCACTCACTCCTATAGATTCTTCCCCTGACGATGGAATAGAAATTCTTACACCTGGACATTTTCTGGTTGGAAAATCTCTCAAGTCCGTCCCTGCACCAGACCTCTCAACAAGAAACATCAATGGACTCTCACGATGGAATCTTCGACAACGGCTTATCGCCGATTTTTGGAAGCGGTGGAGCAACGACTACATTACCCATCTCAACAATTTTAAGAAATGCCATCAACCTCAGCATTCTATAGCGGTTGGTGATATAGTTCTAGTCAAAGATTCAGACCTTTTTATTCGCTCCTGGCCTTTGGCTAGAGTTGTACAAACACATCCAGGTTCTGATGGACTGGTTCGTGTTGTCACTGTCAAGACACAGAAGGGAACATTTCGAAGAGCCATCCATAAGCTTGTTCCACTTCTAGAGAACAGCCATTCTCTTTCCCCGGGAGGATGTTCCGGTTATCCTCCACAAGGACACTAACATTAACACTTTTAGCTATGTCACTCATGCGTACTAGCTAGCTAACTCGTCGATCGTCGATGTTCGTCGATCGTCGATCTATCACTTTGTTTTTGTATTTAAACTTTAGCTATTCTCATTTCACTTAGTTTATTGACTCTGTTACTGTTCCTGCTGTTGTTCAGAACTCAATATATCCATCTTTGATATACCACCTGTTGGTCATCACACCAATCTTCCTACTTGGTAGTAAGGTGTATTTTACTGTATTATTCATAGCTTACTTATCTTATCTAATAAGGTATTTGAGTCTCAGGTTTGTCTTAGTCTGGGTCAAGACAACCTTTATTCAGAAGGTCCAGTCAGTGGGAGAGCGAGTTGAGATTTACGACCTCTGTCTCTACTCTCCAACGAAGCTTCCAACGAATTAACGCGAATTGATTTAGCTCAACTGGAATTCTGACGGCAACACTCGCTAGTGGGTCTTCGCTACGCAGATCAACCCAACTAGGATTGATTCTGTCTGTGTAGTGCTTCAGTCTACATCGGGACCAGGTCCTCCACTTGCTGGATAGTCCCGAACAATTGTTGTTATTTATTATTATTTTATTATTATTATTATTACTATTGTAGACTGACCAGTGACGAAGGTGGGTCTGGTATAACAGAACTGACCAGTGAGGAGTCTGGAACTTCACCAGTGGCACTAATGCCATGAACAAAGTCCTGTACATTATGTATGTGTGTATAATACTTTATTTATTTATTTATTTATTTATTATTCTGACAAACCATATGTGGATCACCAGGGCTGCTGTCAGTGACGCCATCAGGATGGCCAGGAACAAAGTCACCCAGGTATTCCGGACTGGTAGAAACATAATCCTAAACATTTCCCCCTCCATAATTCTATATTTTTTTATTAATTTATTTTTTTGACAAACCATGTGCGGATTGTCTTGGGTGATTGATTCCTGATCATCATCAAGAAAATTCTAAAAAAATATTATTACTTCATTGTTCTTTTTTCCATATGTTATTATTAAATACAAACCAAGTGTGGATCAGCAGGACTGCCAGTGTCAGAATCCAGAAGATGTTCAGGACTGCCAAGGATGGAATCCTTATATATATATATATGTCTGTATATATAGCAATTATTTATTATTATCATTTGACTACCCTTGGTGGTACATCATTGTCACCTGGAGCAGCGGGAGTAGCCTCAGAGTCTGTGTATTCACAAAGCAATAACAACATACTCTAGGTGGGGTTGGAAAATGTACCTTCATGGCTGCAGAATCTTTTAGATCTGGCATCTACCAGTTGCTTCCTGCGCTTCCTGGCAACACTAAACTTTTTGAGGTTTCTCTTGGAACCCATAGCAGCTGATTAGTTCAGATTTCCTTTTGTGGAAACAAGCAACCACACAGCTTCAGCACGCGGAAAACTAACTACGCACAATATACCTGTGCCCCTCGCGCATTATTTTCGTGGGGCGCATTTGATAATAGTCGTGGGCCTCGGCGCGGGAATTAATCGAGGTACGTTTTAAAGGCGGTGCGTGTTGCTATGTGCGGCCACCCTTAATCATTTGAAACTTAATCATGTGGAGCTGCGTAAGCGTACCTATTATCGCCGTGTTTTTGTCCATAGGTGGAGTAGCGGTGACGCCTTCCAGACTTGCGTATTGATTGACCTGCGGCAGGTAAAGGAATACCTAGGCTACTTGCTACAGCAGTATGGAGAAAATTTTCCCACTGGATCGGGAGTTACCGTACCGAATGCACTGGTCGTTCAAATGGCGAAAATCGGGTACGATGAACCGATTATCGCCGATACTTTTATTTATTTTTATAAATTGATTATTCTTGTTTTTTTTCCTTAGTTAAGATTTTTTTTTTATAAAATTAGGTCCTGTTACTGATGTTAAAAATATTACTGTATGAATTACCTGTCAAATTTGAAATAATTGAATTTTTTATTTTATTTTACTTGAACGTGTGGTATTTTTGGTACTGGTATGGTATTAGAACAATATAAAAAGAAAATAGAAAGGTATAGAAGAGTTGTTGTTTACTTGGAACACTTCGTACATAAGTACTTGCGACTAGCAGTGTTGTCGTTGAATGCACATTGATTATGCACCCATGCACCCATGCACCACACTTGGAGCAGTCTACCCAGAACACCACAGATGCAGCAAGATCATCAGGCTCATTCTTCTCACAAATACAACACAATGTCCCATCATTGTCGTCAGTATCAGTGCCACTATGACGTCGATATCTTGATGGTATGCGCTGACGACGACCAGAGCGATTAACACGTTGAGAACGACATGACAAGCAGGGGCGGATGCAGCATTATAGAGGGGGGGGGGCCGAAAGTTAAGTGGCAAACTTGACCACACCCATTTTATCACACCCACTAATTAATTTTTTTGGTTTCTTTCTGAATATTTCAATTTGTTACATACACGAAAAAAATTACACTCACTGACAACAATAAGGAATTAGTCAAGAATTTATTGAAGTAAGTTGTATAGTCATAATGCCATCCGTCTTGGATGGCGACGGGAGAATTCATCCACTACTTCCTCTGAGGTAATTTCAATGTCACGGTGGTAATATAGCATTGCCAATCCATTAAGACGGTCTTGTCCCATACTACTCCTCAGTGAAGTCTTGATTAATTTGAGCATGCTGATGGAACGTTCACATTCACAGCTTGTAACTGGCAATGTGCCCATTATACATAAAAGAGTGTGAATGTTAGGAAAAAAATCACAATCTGCATGTACTAGGCTTTTCTCTGGAGTACAAAGGCTTACAGCTAATTCAGAGTCAGCTTTCCATTTGTGCTGCCACAGGTCGAGCTCTGAATTGAAGCATGCACGGGATGGGAGGTCATCTTTGTAAAGCTCAAGAATATGCTCGAAATTTTGTGGTCGCAAAAACTCATTACTAATAATTATCACTGAAGGCAAGAGCTGCATAAATTCAACTACTGAATCTGTTTTGTCAAATCTAGTGTTAAGTTGAGTTATCAAGTGATCAAGTAAAGGGATAGTTAAATTTCGGCAGTAATATTGTGGGTAGTTGTCAGCAGAAACATTAGATCTGTGTTGTTGCCTGGATGCAAGCCTAGGTATTGACTCATCAACATGAACTACCTCTGCTAGTTTCTTTGCTTCATCATAAACCCGAGCATGAAATGTGTCTACATTAGATCTAAGGTCACGCACTGTACTCTTTACATTATCAACTTCCCGGTAAGCTCGTACAATGTCACTATAGCGACCTTGAAGCTTTACACTCAGTGCCCTTGTGTATGCCAATACACTTTGAGTAACTTTCAAAGTAACAATAAACTGAAACTGTGATAGAGCTAAAAGAAGAGACTGCGCATCAGATCGTGACTCTCTGTTCCATCCAGAACCACAAGAAATATCTTCAAGGCTACATACAATTGGAAGAAACAAGTCTATGAAAACCTCAAAAGCCTCATGGCGCTCTATCCACCTAGTACGACACATTTGTTTAAGTTTTTTCCTTTTTTCTTCCTCCAACAGGGTTTCATGGATCCAACTCTCCAATGATAACTGCCTTTTGGGAGAGTTAGAAAAAAACCGAGCAGTCTTATCAGCTATTTCCATCATATTATTCACCTCTCTCAGACTGCAGCATTTTACCACCTCCAATGATAACTGCCTTTTGGGAGAGTTAGAAAAAAACCGAGCAGTCTTATCAGCTATTTCCATCATATTATTCACCTCTCTCAGACTGCAGCATTTTACCACACAAAGATTTAACCTGTGTGCTGCACAATGTGTGTACAATGCCTTGGGGTATATTGACAAAATGTGTGAAGATGCCCCTCTTGACCTTCCAGCCATTGCTCCTGCTCCATCAAAGGCTTGACCTCTAAGCATATGAGGGTCCAGCTGCCAATTAGCTAGCTGAGTAATGATGTTATTGGCAATAGCTTCACCTGAAACACCAGAAAGACACTCATGAAAACCCAGAAATTTCTCTTGTGGTACATTGTTGTCAAGGAATCTTATACTAATAGAAAGCTGTTCATCATTAGCAGAGTCAGTTGCCTCATCTGCAATTATAGAAAAAAACTTTGCCTCTCTTATTTTCTGTAGGATCTTATTTCGAATAACATCTCCACAAATCACTATCATCTGATTTTGTATTTCTTTACTGATATAGATGGCATTGCGATCGGCAGTTTCTAGGTGTTTCTTTAGTACAACATCTCCTGCATCTACTCTAAATCTTAGCAGTGATTGAAAATTGCCCCTGTTAATTGAGTTATCAGTAACATCAAATGGGCCATCTTCAGCATGCCCACTGAAGGCTAGTCCTTGTCGCCCACAAAAGATAACTGTAGCTGTAATGGACTGTAACTTCAGTCGGTTTTCTCTGATCAGCTTAGCTCGTCTAGAACTAATTTGCTGATCTATGGGAACAATTTTTTTTTCTTGCACAGAACAGAATGTCATGGCTTTTTCAACTGCTGCCTGATGATTTTTTGGTTTTCTGGTACTAAAGTGATCATTAAGCTTCTGTTTGGCCTTTTTTAAATTGTCAAGGGGTCGTCGCTTAACTAGCACACTCAATTCTTGAGATGGATCACAATTTCCAAACAAAACACAGAACTTACAGTATCCGCCATCATCTGTTATGGAGTAAACAAGGCCATTATATTCATCTAGCCACTTGATTTGAAATTTCCTATTGTGATTCCCAGTGCTATGAACTGGGAAATTATAATTCTTGTCGGGGACAAAATGATGCTTGAGAAGATAATATTTCTCGTCAGGTGTCAGTTGTCTGTTAGTTTTGAGTGCTACTATGCGGCCAAAATCTCCAGACTGGACTTCAGGGTCAATAGAATTATCGGCATCATCTGCAACAAAAGCTGAACTACTACACTGTACTACTGGGCTTGCTAAGGTAGGACTGCTGTCAGATACTACTTCTGA
>WLWD01003092.1_pt1 | contig 13821 bp, 8 predicted proteins | sample 6712731 | NCBI WGS metagenome assembly WLWD01 (sample SAMN12718690, study PRJNA576275) | sponge metagenome | isolation source: marine sponge | host: Mycale hentscheli | place: New Zealand: South Island, Marlborough, Capsize Point | collected 2014-11-01
GCCCCCCCCCCCCACACACACACACACACATCCAGAAAAAGAAAAAACTCTCAACTTTCTTGAATAAAACATCTACACCTGGCACATTGACCATGGATCAATGGACAACAACACAATGTGTGATTGAGATAGTGTTTAGTGTAAGCAAAGTATCACTACTAGTCACATCCTGCTGACCTGTAGAAATAGGATACAAGCATTTAGGACATGTTATAAGGTGTAGGTCTATATGGCACTTACACTACTGAGGGCCAAAGGCCCAAGGGTAATTCAAATCTTGCAGACCGAACCAAGTGGTGCAAGAGGAGTAGACCCTTATTCTCTGTATTGGACTGCGACTGTTCAGGCCAATTGAAATAATTTTGTGGCACTCTTCCAGTTCACAAAGTAGGTGATAGCTTTCAAATATCAATAGCCTTCCTCGCCCAGTTCTCAATTATAAGTTCAAAGTGCAAGTCCAACCAAACTGACAAAAAATAATAATAATAACTTGACCATACCGACACTCATAATGCTGATGACATCAATCAAAACTTCTGCTTGTAGATGGTTTCATAGGAATAAATATGTCATGCAATAAAATTGCAGGAGTACAGTGTCGATGAATAGTCTCACTGAACTAAGGTTTGGTTGGTAATTTTGAAAGTTTTGTTAATCATTCGATGGCATACCTCCAGCAAAAACAACCACATCCAACTGATAAATCTGATTGGCCAGTTCGAATGAACTATGATATAAGTGTGTGTGAGTATAATTATATTATGCATGTATATATGTCTGTTTGTTTGCTTGCTTGTTGGTGCTTATAAGATCAAAGCTAAGTGTGGGTTGTGGGAAAAAGCCATGTTTCGATTATTCCCGAGGTAAAGGTGAGAGATAATGGGAAATGAGTGAGTTACAGAGCCAGACTTTTCTATTATGTAATCAATTTATACCACGCATGTGTTGTTCTCAGAAACATTGCTTTCAGCCAGAGGTTCAAAAAGGGTGGGCTGTGCCACTATTTAATCAATATTTTTTTGACCAATTATGTCAATTACGAATGACGTAACACAAATGTATGTATGTATGCATGTATGTATGTATCTATGCATGCATGTATGTATGTATCTATGCATGCATGTATGTATGTATGTTATGTATGTACACTAACACATTCCACATCATGTGAGTGTTCAGGATATTGAACATTTCTATATGAATGCTCTGAGCATGCAGCATTAAAAACATAACTCGTACTATACTTTAGGGTCCTGAAGGCCTTTCATCAGTGCCTGACTACTTTGCACAAGTGAACTATCCTTGTTTTGTAGTATGAACTTCAGAGTCACCATTCCCACAACCTCCTAGTAAAACATATTGCAATGTTCCTAGTGAGGGCTCATCCACTACATAATCACATCACCCACCACCACCATAAGTAGCATTGGCCAGCAAATGCAACAAGCAAGCTACTCTCAGGTCTTACTCATTAACATGTGGTTACACATGTATGTGCCTGCATGTGTCCATATGTGCCAAATGTGTGTATGTATGTGTGTGTATGAATAATGTGCATGCTGCTTAGACGTGCGCGCATCACCTTCGAGCATGACTGTGTGCATGTGCATACTGCGTGCATGCACACGTGTATATATGCATGTGCATGTGTGAGTGTATGTGCATCATGTATGCGTACGAGTGCATGTATATGAATGTATGTGTGTGCACCATGTGTGTGTATGTGCATGTGTGTAATGATATATTGCCTCACTTCATGTGAATATAGGCACAGGCTTTGAAGACTAAAACAATTCTCTGAAAGGTTTCATAAAATAACAGGTGTCACAGTTTGTAACCTGGCTTAAAAACAATAATTTAAACAATTATTCTTCACCACCGTTATTATTTCGCGACTCTCCATATTAAATCAACAACAATCTACTTCTTGTATAAAGCACTAAAATTCTTTTTGTAGAACAGAATATATGAGTAGACCTTCACTTATCCGACCACCTTGGACTGAGGGTTGTTCAGATAAGTTAAATGTTGGGATATGCAAAATGAGTCATTTTGAACATAGGAAACCGATCTATTCTCTATTTAATGCACAGCAAAATCCCAATGAATATAATTATAGTTCACAACTGGTGTTCAGATCAACAGAAATTCGGATAAAAGTGGTTCGGATAAGTGAGGATCTACTCTATATATTCAGCTTGAGCCAAGCTGCATGCTGTTTAGTCAATGTTGGCAGTCATATTTTTCAACCATTCCCTGCATGCTCGAGGTAGCATTGATAAGTGTAATTAGATCATTAAATTAAACTCATTACCAAGAGATGTAAATATAAGCTATATTTTTTTTCCATTTTATCACATTAGTTGTGAAATATCTAGCAGTGAAAGAGCTAATGTCCCAACGTCAATGAAATAATTTTACTCCTCAGTCTGTTGAGTGTGTGTGCTAGAAACTTATATTAACAATGAAATTGATAGGTATTGGTACATGTACCTGTACACATGGACATTGATAGGTATTGGTACATGTACCTGTATACATGGACATTGAAAATATAAAGCACAGTGAAGCAACCTAGCTAAGCAAAGGCAGCTCGGCATACAAACGACCAACTATAACCTATGTGTTGGCTTACATAAGGTAAAGTACATGTTACTGGTTTAGGACAGCTTAATTTGGTAAATGAAAAATATTCTCATCATATACCTTAAGGCACACACACACACACACACACACAACACCTATAGCACACTGCAACAACTTAAAAATATTAAATGCTTCCTATTATGAATTGTGTATGTGTGTTGTGTGTGTGTGTGTGTGTGGTGGCTATGTGTGGTATGTGTGTGTTTGTATGCGTGTGATTATCCAAGTGGTGTATGTATGTAAGTGGGGTGTGTAAATATGTCAGGTATTGTGTGTAGGGAAGTCAGGGTGGTGGCGAGGGGGTATGTTTCTTCACAAACTTTCGACTTGGCAATAGCTCTCTCACCACACTGCACTATTGGAGTGCACGCCCAGTTCAATGGTGAAGTTCTATTGCATGCACATCAAGTGGTATGCATTGTGGCAACCAAACAATACTTACCTTCTGTATTGTATACTTTAATTAACTATAAAGCATAAGCAAACAATCCACTACTTGGCCAGACAACTCATCATACTGCATAGCATCCTCTAGCAGTGTACAGTTGGCTACACTTCTAGCACACTTACTTCGACACACTATTTTTAAAAAAAAGAAAGAAAAAAAGAAAAGAAAAAGCTGGAATGATGCTTACTAACATTTTATGGCAGTAAAACCAACCCCGGTGAGTCTAATTATCTGTTTAGAATGTTTCTCCATCCCATCAAACTTCAGAAACAGCAATCAAGATGGTACTGATCATTACAAAAAATCTGCCCACATCACTCATTAATAATAATATACTCAACCTCTCTTATCTGTTCTTCTTCTAAGTTATGGACACCTCTGTAAGTTATGGACACCTCTGTAAATTATGGACACCTCTGTAAATTATGGACACCTCTGTAAGTTGGACACACCTCTGCCTACCGGATGCACACACAGCCACTATTAATGTGTATTGACAACGTGCAATATTTGTGGTAAAGGTACATCTGTTTACTATTGATCCCAATAAAAAAGGCTTGTTTCTAAGTTCCAGACATTTCGTAGTATGGACACCTCTTGGTCCAAGACCGTCCGGATAATAGAGGCTCGAGTATAGTACTCATGCTCTCTCTATTCCCAGTAAGTGAAGATATTGGCAGAGGACTAAGAATTAGTCAAACACATTGTTGGCACGACATACCGTATTCATTGTAATTATAGCGCCACTTGGACTGGAAGTATTCTCCACACTTAGATGCAGAGATTTTCATGTTCTCTTGTGTTCAGGCAGTTGATTCCTGACAGAACAGTAAAAATTGATTTGTATTAGAAATAATGTTAATAAAATAAAGCCCAGTACAAACAGCAAAAGTTATCTAATTAAGTGCCACATTAATTGGAAGTGTAATATTAAGTTTATGGCACTTTATAATGAATACAACACTTACAGAAAGCAGTTGCAAAACAACAACAGCAAATGATACCTGATAAAGTAGTGAAAACCAAAAGAAAACAAACAAAAACAACACGGGCAACACCATACAACAACAACACGGGCAACAACATCCACCAGTGTATAATACTCTGTTCCCAAGAGCACATTTTTCTCTTTATATTAAATGAAGCAAATGAAAAAAAAAAAAGAAGAAAAGAATTAAAATCTGCTCTGTTCTTCAAAAATACATTCTATTCTTCAATAAAAGCTACATTACTAGTAACAGTAGAGTCAGTTATTCGAAAGGGTACTGTAGTAGCACGTGCACATGAAAAATTGCTCAACTACACCCTAACTATAAGACTGGAGGGACCCTTCCTGCTATGGCTCCAATGATGCCCCTGCTCTTCATTCCCCCACCCCAGCATTTAACCACACTCCCTTACCATTAAATCTCAATATAAACACTTTCCATTTTGGAGTTGCCAGCAGCAACTATGCTGCAACTCTCAATAGCCACATAACTCAAGTGTTATAGTATTAGCTACTACATAAATATTGAGTTTCCTTGCTTTTGTTCTGTCACTCACCGGGAGTTTCAGCAGTTTCAGCGTTTAAGACACAGAAGAGACAACACCGCGCGCATCCTGGCCACATCCTGGCCAAATCTTTCACCACCAAAAATTATGGGCGCAGAATTATTTGAGCACCTCACAGTCATTTGTGTTCGCAATTTATACCACTTATGGTATAAGCATAGAGGTGCCCAAAGCTGGTGTCGACCCTATACCAAACATATGAACTACAGGTAAAGGGTTTCATTACACATTAACCATAGAGGAGTACATATGGGGTACTTTAGAGGTGGTCAATATACCGGTATCATAGTTGCACCGCGATACAGGGCACGGTATTGAAACCGGTACTTTCGGTATTGCTAAACCGATTATTTGGATCATAGCCCGCGAACTGGTAAAGATCGATAGAAGCGTTGTCTGAATAACACGCGGAAACTTACCGTATTCTATTCCGCACTTCATTTTACGAACGATGGCTACTTCTTGTGGATCTTCAGCTAGCAGCGAATCACCTTCATCTCCGTCGACATCGCAGCCATTTCAAATCATGGATAAGCCCGGTGGGAAAAGCGTACTGTGGGAATATTTCGGGCTAGAAAAAGGGAGGAACGGGCGACCAGTCGAAGTCAATGTAGCCATTTGCCGGTCATGCTTTCAACGGGTAGCGGCGAAAAACGGCAATACTTCTAACTTGTTAACTCACCTGAGGACTCACCATCCTTCGCTTCATGTGCAGGTAAAGCAAGCTATGAACGCAAAGGTACATCAACGGCCTCCGAAATCCAGAACGCCTCAGTCTTTACAAGTTGGACAGAGTACCATTCAGGAGACACTGAAGTACGACAGGAGCAGTAGTTTCTTAGATCCAAGGTTTAAGGTGAAGTATTTAGATGAAGATGAGGTTGAGCACGTGAAACTTAAGCTCCAAAGTCTTTTGATGGCTGCTCCTTCTGAATCTATTGCATCAAGTAACAGTGAGTGTAGTGTACTAAACTGCAATGATAGTGAATCTCCAGCCCCCCCACCTGCAAAGAAACGGAATTTAGGAACTTTATTTAAAGATAATGAAGAAAAAAGTGACAGAAATTTGGAGACTGCATGTTCTTCAATTTCTAAAGAGGAAGAACTACTGATGCAACTTCAGGCTTACATTAGTATTCCGAGGTTGGATTTTGAAGAAAACCCACTTGAATGGTGGAAGATTCATAGTTCAAACTATCCTCTTTTGGCAGCTTTTGCCAAACGATTTCTCTCGGTCTGTGCAACAAGCTCCCCATCCGAACGTTTATTTAGTTCATCGGGAAACATTGTGTCACCTACTAGAATGAAGTTGAGTCCGACAAAGTAAATATGTTAACTTTTCTTTCCAAAAACCTCGATTAATTTTTTTTGTATAACCATGTCATCATTTTTTCAATATTTAGTTACATTGGAATTCAATAAATTCAATATATTGAAATTCAATAATTCCTAACATTGACCACCTCTAGGTACTATGATAATATATTTACTATGATAATATTAAAATCATTTTCCATGAGCTGTTAGTAGGTACATTAAATACACATTGTATTCAGTATACTTTAAAAGCTACTTATGGTGTCAAAAAGTTTGAGAAGAATAGAATTTTATTATTTAATAAACTTAATTCTACTTAATTAATTGTTTATGCTCATTTGTGCAACATACATATGTTTTCTTAGTTCACTCATATTTTATGATGGTGAATGAAACTATTTACACATTAATAGTCATAATATTAAAAATCAAATTATTTTTAAATACTAATGAATTTTGTAAATATCACAGGTTTTCTAGCTGTTTGTTTTTTTAATATCGAATCCTCATGAATGTTGCACAACAAATTTTAAATTTAAAGGTATCTTTGGTAAAGGTCAACAAATGCACCATTTCAATCTTACAGCCCTGCCTACAAAAGTAATATGGTATTGCTAGCTTGTAAAGAGAGCTAGCCAGGCAACCACTGCTTTGATCATCAGCTCAAGGGCAAAATATCAATGCTAAATAAACAGCTAATAGCACTGCAATTCTAATACATGTTAGGATGCTGGCAAACTATTAGCAAATAATAGCATGGTTAGTTGTATGATGCATCACCTCATTCTAATTACCTTACTCATGCTATTAATCCCGACTACCTTAGTTACTCATGTTCAATACAAACTCACATATTATTCTATTTCACCTCTTGCTGTCACTGAGATCACAACAAATCTCTTCATCAAGATCACAGATTCCTACATGATTACACATACAAAGTATACCTATAACACTGGATACATTTCTATAATATTACAGGGCTTCAAGGATATAGACTCTGCTCTATACCATATTCTAATTACAGCACCGCTCTAATAGTAGCACCATTTCGCGGTAATATTTTCTTCCTAGTTCTATTACAAACTAAACTGAATTTGGAAATATTCTGTGGTGCTTAGCCAAATATGTACGGACTCATGGCATACATAGATTTGTGGGACTATTTTCTACCTCTATCTGGGCTGAAACTACTGCTTTTATGAAAAGGAAGCAGAGAAGATGAAATTCAGTGTTGGTCCTCCAAAATTGCCATCACTGCATGAAGATGTGACAATGTACTGATCACTTGCCGAGGTCACAGGTCCAACTCCATCCTAATTGCTAAGCTCAGACCTAATTTTAGAACCAGCTCAAACCAACAATTAATGTTCTGTTCTAATAATAGACTATTTCAGAATCTGAATTATTTTGGTGCTGTAATTAGAATAACTATGATACATTCTATCAGTACATCAGTGTCATGATTTAGCAAACCATTATTTAGAAGCATAGGGTGTACACTTTCTGACATTCACATGCACAGATTTATTTAGGCGAACTTGTAATCATAAAGCTTCTGTTCTCATCAAGTTGAAATCAGCTAAATATGCAATGTGCAGGTGGCTGATAACCCCACCATATGGTAAGCCCGAATCTGTTGCAAACAACACTTGTATGAATACCTTTCACTTACGTCGACGAGACATCTTTAGACTGATTAGACTAAACATTTCTTCTGCTTCTGCCCTCAGCCAAAGCCAAGAATAAAATTACTTTTGGTAAAGGGATAACGATTAACTTTTAATGGGAGGGTAAAGGGTATCTTTATCCTAAATCCCTTGATACTAGATGGGGTAAAGGGTTTTTGTCCTAAGAAGCGTGTCTATTGGATCGTGATGTAAGTGGCTGCAGAATTCTACAAATGAAAACGCGGACACACAACAAGACATTGATTGAGCTAGCTTGAGATATGGATACTTTGTGTGAAGGTAGATAACCAATTTTATAGCTAGTGATAAGCTCGAGAGCACTGGTGTGATATTGGTTGATAATCAGAACTTCAATAACATCTTTATCTGATGATAACTGCAGTGTTCCTTTTATATGTGATCCCTTCAACTTTAGCCCCATCAGGGATTGATACAGGATTTTTGTTTGAGGGGTAGAGCTTTAAGTATGGAAATGTGACATTTAGTACAGTTAAACTGACCTACCAATTGGATAAACCTTGATCTTTTTTTTTTTTCATATTCAAGTAGTCATTTTTTTTCGGGCTTTGATTTTTTTTAATCCCCCAACTCATTCTATTGTGTATTGTCATAACTTGTGGAGTATGATAATATTGTGAAAAGGTTTCATGGCTAGTATTGAGTACTGCATGTTCTCTGACTTCCCTTTTTTTTTTTTTTTTTTTTTTTTTTTTTTTTTTTTTTTTTTTTTTTTTTTTTTTTGCTTTTGTCTTATTTCATGTATTTTCAGCACAGAAGCTACTACTACTACCACCAACACAAACAACCCACTAAAAGGGGACGCTGTAAGACGCACTCCCATTTGTCAGCTGCTGGTAAAGGAGTAGCACTCATTGAGTGAGCCAGGGAGGAAAGAACAACACAAGACAACTCAGGTAATAATAATGAGAAATTTCACAAAGAGAAAGTAAAGGTGCCAATTTGGAAACATAGCAATTAGAGTTGATGGGCATGATAAAACAGGCGAGAGTGTTACATGTAGGTCACACATAAGCATCATCGGGAATTTACATATTGGCAGGGTTTCATACTGGATTTTTTGCTGAGGGGAGACTTCAAGTATGCTAAGCCACACTCATTTTTGTACTTGGATAGGTGAAGACGAGAACTCGGTGTGTACATTGTGTTGTAATGACTGCTAGAGGGTACTGTTGTGTATGTATTCTATGGCTAGTACTGAGTACAGCATATTTTAAGAAAGAGTGTGATTATGATTATTTTTCTTGAGGGGGTGGGAGGGGGGGAGACTTTCACTTAGAGAATATTCTTCCTTCCCCAGCTCCCTGTATGCCTATACAAAACTCTTGTATTCGGAGGTGCTACATCCACATACATTTCATACAGTTGGTTAATTTTTGATAATACAGGTCATTATAATGTGACCGTCTACAGGAAAATCAGGCACAACATGGCGTGTGTAAATGTCAGGGAAAAGGTTGGTCGAATTCTTAAAATTGCATTAAATAAGCTAACGGAAGGGAACGATTATGTAGAATGTATTGAGAACCACTTAAGCTATGACTATAACACTTGGAAACTCAATATCTAGATGCTGACGACTCAGTGCAAAAAAAAGTAAATTTATAATTATTATTATTTTTTTTATGGAGGCCACATTGGGCGTGATTTTTTTGTAGACAGTCGCATATAGAGAAGTGTTGTACCCACTGGACCAGTAGTGATGTGGTTGTTCTGCAGCTTTGTTAGACGCTCAGCGTATAGCACACAGTATGAATGTTTAGCTTCATATTCATAGTCCAGTGATGAACAATCAGTCAGGCTTAAATTTAAACAAGATGTCCTACCCCTCCCCCCTGTTACTAAATTTTTTCTCTCCTTCCTTCTTCATCCTCCCCGCTCACCCCACCCAATTCTCTGTTTCTCCTCCCTTCCATCCGCTTTTATTCAGTCTTTTTTCTTCTTTTTTTCTTTTTCTTTTTTTTTATATGGGAATGACTTCAAATTTGGAACAGTGGTTGACTAATGCAGTGCAGGGATTCATACAAGATTTTTCACTTGAGGGAGTCGATTAAAAGAATGAGAAGTATTTGGAAGTATAATTTAACTGGCGTACAAGTTATAAGAACTGCTGGAGTATACTATTGTAAAATGTATTCATGTTCAGTATTGAATACAGCATGCATTATCAAAAGTATGATTAGAAATATTTGCTGGGGGTAGGGGGGGGGTGGTATCTACTGTATGAATTCCTGCTATTGTTCTGTTACTTCACTTGTAATTGCTGTGAGGAAATTTTTCCCTAAAATGACCTAGGAAAACTTTTAGCTGTGATTGGTAAATAGTGTGGGTTAATTACAAGCCCACATAAACTCACATTTCTGTCTATAGTGTATTGTATACTTAGTAGACTAATTGTATACAACAATTTAGTGTTTCATGTTCACTGCAGGCCACCAGGTTTTTGTCCAGTAGTGATGTGTTGCCTCACGATGTACATCACCCAAGGTGACAGTAAAAATGCTACCCAGTGTTTTGAGAAGGTTCTGGCAGCTCAGCCTAGCAACTAGGAAATATTTAGGAGTACTTGAAGAAAGTGACAGACCAGTTCCCAGATGATATGGAGACTTAGATAGAACTGGGCAGTATCCTGGAACAGGGGGATTTAAAGGTGGGTGTGGTCAATGCATTAGTATCCTGGAACAAGGAGATTTAATGATGGGTGTGGTCAATGCATTAGTATCCTGGAACATGGAGATTTAATGGTGGGTGTGGTCAATGCATTAGTATCCTGGAACAGGGAGATTTAATGGTGGGTGTGGTCAATGCATTAGTATCCTGGAACAGGGAGATTTAATGGTGGGTGTGGTCAATGCATTAGTATCCTGGAACAGGGAGATTTAATGGTGGGCGTGGTCAATGCATTAGTATCCTGGAACAGGGAGATTTAATGGTGGGTGTGGTCAATGCAATATAGAACTGGGCAGTGTCCTGGAGCAGGGGAATGTATAGGTGGGTGTGATCAATATGATGGTGTTCTTAAGCAACCAGCCATCTAGGTACAACTATAAAATAATGCATCAAATTAGTACAAATACAGAGTTTGTGGTAAAATTGTGTAAGTCATTTGTTTAGCTCCAGTCCATAGTTGGAAGTGGTCATATATGGCGGGTAAACCAACCAACCATATAATATGAAATTTTGCTCAGCATCTCATGAGAACTGAATTGTAACCATGTGTTGGGTTTACTTTGATAGAGCATTTTTGCAATAATAACTTACTGCTGATGAATGCTACTATTCAATAGTGGCTATTAATTCAAGAGTTGTTATTAATGATGACCAAGTGGACTATAGAGTACATGAATTTACTCCTACATTTGGAAGTCCTATAGTGGTCTAATGTATTATGTGGAATCAGTAACATTTGTCTGCAGCTACTATTCAAGAGTGGCTGACGTTTTATTAAGTCTCTCGAGCTGGGAGGTTAAGTATTGAAGGCAACGTCTAACTGCAAGAATATGGTACTTGATAATGTATTTGGAACTGATTATATAATAATTAGGCGCTGTCACCGAGGGCACTAATGTGTAGGGTCCTGAAGTGCCAGGGTTGTGGCATCCCAAGTGAAACAAGGGCACTACTAATGATGCCAGAGGGACTCTAAACACAGTAGTTCCCAAAGGACGCTCAGTGTTTAACTAATTTAGAAAATAGCAACGGTAGTCATTGCTAATACCCTGAGAGGCAGGGCACTACATGTAGTAGCCCTCTACCAGGGCACTACATATGACCGTCTACAGGAAAATCGGGCACAACGCGGCCCAGACGAAAACTTTTTTTTATTTGCACTTACACACTCCTCGGCATCCAGATATTAAGCTCTCCAAGTTTTATCGCCGTAGCTTTAGCCATTCCCGCTATATATCACCTAACCGTTCCCTTCGTTAGGTTTATTTTATACAATTTTAAGAACTAAATCGATCTTTTTGCGATGTCTACGCATGCTGCATTGTGCCCGATTTCCCATAGACGGTCACATATAGTGCCCTCGTCTGCTACGTAATAAAAAAACTGGAGCTATTTTTTAATAAATAATAAAAAAAATAACAACCAATTCTGAACAACGTAAGCAGAATACTGCATATTTAGTTGTTATTTACGATCTTCACAAACATCTAAAATTGGAGTAGCAAAATGGTACAAAAAGCGCTTGACTCAAGTTTTTGTTGATGTTCTTGTTGTTTCGGGTTCTCTTGATGCATACTATAAATCATCACACATTCTGACAGATAAAGTGGGTGCTGATATTCCTCCAGAGATGCTCAACAGTATTGGTGCTCTCTATTTCAAACTGGGAAAGCTTGATCATGCCATGGTTAGATGTGTGTATGCGCGCGGGTTTGTGTGTATCATGTGGATATGGTGTTTGTCGCATGTTTTGCTTGGGGAAGATGTAGTTTGGTGTAGTGGAGCTGGCACTAGTACTGCATATTGTGCGCTCTTATTAGTATTGTTATTGTTATTAGATCTGATCTAGTATATTATTATTCAATTATTTATAACTTCTTGGGTGGGGAAGCTAGAACCTTGAGGGGGAAATCCCAGTTCCCCCTCCTATCCTCTGTATGAATCTTTTTTTTTCTCCATCTATCTCTTTCTTACTCTCCCTTCTTTCTCCCTTCTTGTTGGACTTTTCTTTGTGTGTACGTCTGTATGATTAGTCCGGTAATGCCGTCAAATGTCCACAGGCATATTACAAGGCCCTAACAATTCAAAAGCGTCCTATTCATGTTCAATTCACTCACATTAGCCTGATTCATATGTTTGTGACATCATCTGGGGGGTGCGGGGGGCGAAGCCTCCCGAGCATATTGGGGGATGTGGTGGGCAAAGCCCCCCAAAAGTGGGCGTGTCGGTCATGTGACTATAACCACAAAGGGCTAGGGCTACAACCACAGGGAGGGGTTCCCTAGCAGAGAAAGTTTTAAATTTCATACTTTTTAAAATTTGGCATGGACATCCCAAGGGACTTCTCTATGGTCCCATCCTAGTCCCATGGGACAATTGACGGCGTTACTGGACAACACTCACTATTTGTTTGCATTAGTAGATATTCATAGGTTGTTGTTGTTTTTTGTGGTTGTTTTTGTTTGTTTTGTTTTGTTGTTGTTAATTTTTACAGTACATTTTTCATACACTAGGTTATTTGCTATTGTGCAGATGTCATTATTATTTAAAAAAATTTATTTAGCTGATCATTATTCTGTGCAAACATAGCAAAAATATATTAGCATGAGCCTAAATTGTCAGAGTGTGAGTCTGGCACACATAAAAGCAGCTGCTGTGGTTTACTGGTTAACCTCTGTGGCTTTGTTTGGGTAGCTAGCACATGTTGAATTACAACATGTGATGGGGACACATTGTTGTCACACCTCTTGCATGGGGTAGACTAAAATAGTACTCCAGCAGTGGTTTAGTTTGTTTCATGTACATAAGCCTTTGGGTCTCTTTTCATAAGTATACTTGAAGATACCCTTAGAAGGTTTCCCTCCCCTAAAATACCTGACTTGGCTACATATCGTAGCTTTACCGGCATAAAATTGTAGCTTACTAAGCAGGGTAAACAAGGGGGGGGGGGGGGGGGGGGCTGGAAAGAGGTTTCAATTCTGGTGATGTGTGATGTTTGCTATTCTCTTTAATTGTGTGTGTGTGTGTGTCAGGCTGTATTCTTTTTTTTATGGAATTAGTAAGCATGAGCCTAAGTGAGTCTGCTGGCCACACATAAAGGCAGCTACTGTGGTTTATCAGTTGGCTTATGTGATTTTGTTTTTGTGCTTGTTGTTGTGTTTTGAATTACAAGCATGTGAGAGGACACAGGTTGTTTCACACTAAAATAGATTTCCTTCATAATCCAAGTCTGTATTAACCCTCAGTGTGGCTGCACACTGAGGGTTATAGATGTCCACTGGGTCTGTCTGTCTGTCTGCCAACAACACTTCTCCGAAATGGGAGCCATTCAGGCATCAAAAGTGGCATCAAACTGCACCGATACACAAAGCAAGTCCCGTTAAGCTTCCCCCTAAAGAATGAAATGCGTAATGGTATAATTTTTAGGTCATCCTCAATTCCGGGGACTCCACTGTTCGTCATTGCAAAAAGTTAAAT
>WLWD01005958.1_pt1 | contig 13816 bp, 9 predicted proteins | sample 6712731 | NCBI WGS metagenome assembly WLWD01 (sample SAMN12718690, study PRJNA576275) | sponge metagenome | isolation source: marine sponge | host: Mycale hentscheli | place: New Zealand: South Island, Marlborough, Capsize Point | collected 2014-11-01
TATGTAGGTGGCTATGGTTAGTTACTGTATGTAGGTGGACTATGGTTAGTTAGTGTATGTAGGTGGACTATGGTTAGTTAGTGTATGTAGGTGGACTATGGTTAGTTAGTGTATGTAGGTGGACTATGGTTAGTTACTGTATGTAGGTGGACTATGGTTAGTTACTGTATGTAGGTGGACTATGGTTAGTTACTGTATGTAGGTGGACTATGGTTAGTTACTGTATGTAGGTGGACTATGGTTAGTTAGTGTATGTAGGTGGACTATGGTTAGTTACTGTATGTAGGTGGACTATGGTTAGTTACTGTATGTAGGTGGACTATGGTTAGTTAGTGTATGTAGGTGGACTATGGTTAGTTAGTGTATGTAGGTGGACTATGGTTAATTACTGTATGTAGGTGGACTATGGTTAGTTACTGTATGTAGGTGGACTATGGTTAATTACTGTATGTAGGTGGACTATGGTTAATTACTGTATGTAGGTGGACTATGGTTAATTACTGTATGTAGGTGGACTATGGTTAATTACTGTATGTAGGTGGACTATGGTTAGTTACTGTATGTAGGTGGACTATGGTTAATTACTGTATGTAGGTGGACTATGGTTAGTTAGTGTATGTAGGTGGACACTCGGTTCAGTGACCCAGTGTTCAGTTTTTAAAGAGCTGGAGATGGACAGTGTGAAAGTAACGAAGAAGAGGATACAATAACAAAGAAGCGGCTACACTAGCTAAGCTAATAAGGCACTCCAAGCTCTTCTGTTAGCCATTAGTTCCTGGCAGTTGAATGAGAGGGTTGCCTTGCCTGAGGTGGATGGCTTTTTTAATCAAATGGCAAAACGCACCAGCTACTTTCCAGTTGACCAATATTTGACTACTGTAATAATATTCTATAATATTTCGGGTTCAGTTTGCCCTACAAAGTAGTGAAACTAAAAAGAATGATAGCTGAGAGCTGGTAGTAGAGCAAGTTATTGATAATGTTTACACCTAAAGCACTACTGCCTTAGTGCCACAGGCAAAATTGCATCATATTTGATTCTTTTCATGCATTGTGTAACCATTTAGCTAGTTATTCACATGCTTCAGGTGTAAACATTATCCATAACTTGCTCTACTTATACCAGCTCTCAGCTATCATTCTTTTTAGTTTCACTACTTTGAAGGGCAAACTGAGCCCGAAATATTATAGAATATTATTACAGTAGTCAAATATTGGTCAACTGGAAAGTAGCTGGTGCGTCTTGCCATTTGAGTACTTTAATTAACCAAGTTTCTTTTTCTTTTTTTTCCCCCTTTTGTCTATAAAGCAGGTCACAGGTAATGATGATGCTTTACCAACTATGCTCAGCTCGTGAATTATTCCAGAACACACATTTCATCGTCATTCACCAACGTTGTCATGACACACACATGCACATTATAGAAAACTCAGGTGCTCAATGGTTTTCGGCAAAGCTAGTTCTGTAAATTGATGAAACAAACCGTTTTTGAGTGAAGACCAATATATGTGACGGTCTACTTAAAATGTATTAAATAAACCTGAAGAAGGAAGAGTTTGGTTTAATATTTGGGAACTACTTAAGCTATGGTGATATAACTTAGAAAGCTCAATATTTGGGCAACTACCACTCTGTATGTCCAAAATAATAATAATAATAGTAATAATAACAATAATTTGATGGGGGCCGTGTTGTGCCTCGTTTTCCTGTGGATGATCACACATGAAATTCAGCTTTAAAACTCTCTACAATTACGTGTGAGTTGCATTGTTTAATTTATGCATATATCACTTCTGGACAAGGACTGTTTGTGCTGGTCAAAAAAAATTCTATTGTGCTGGTTGAGTGCTAACTTGAGCTCTAGTTGTAATATGTGATCTAATTAAAATATTTGCAATTAGTCCAGTTATTATAAGGTTTGACCCTAAAATAATTGCTACAAAAGGTTTTTTTTGATGGATTCTGGTACTGTTCCACATCACGTTCAACATACTAAAAGTCTACCAAAATCTGACCAATAGAAATGTGTTATTTAGGTAGTATTTGTCCATACACTCATTAATATTCATGAGATGCCATTTGGTGGCCTATCTTTTATTTTATTCAATTTAGAGAGGTGGTTAGCGCCAGATTCTGGCGCTAGAACTGGTGGTTAGTACTACTGTCCCTAGACCCTTTCCTCCCCCCTTCCCCAACGTGAAGGAGATAAAGGATCGGCTATGCCAGACTAATGTGTGTGCTGATTCAACAGGACTCTAGTGTGTTATTCTAACGAGGAAGAATCATTTGCTCCTAGGGTACACGCACACACGAGTCACATTACTGTATGTTTGTGTGTGCTGCAGGTTCTACGGTGAGAGTCATCCCACTGAAGATGTATCTCTCTCCAGTTTGAAGTACTTGTCTAGCAGGCAGGCTCTGGCTGACTTTGCCTACTTCACCACCCTCATGTGGGGTAGCTATCACCTCTCCTCCACTAATAAGTGGGTCGTGTTCGGAGGTTCCTACTCCGGAGCTCTGGCCGCCTGGTTCCGCCAGCTGTATCCTGACATAGCTATTGGCGCCGTGGCAACTAGTGCTCCCGTGCTAGCTAAAGTAGACTTCCTGGAGTATGTGGAAGTCACGGCAGCTTCAATGGGAAAGTCTAGCTGTGGTGGGTGTGGTCACTGTTGTTGTTGTTTTGGTCATACTGTGGCTTCCCTGTGGTAGGTATATCCAGTGGTGGAAATTGCATTAGAGTGGTGAGGGTCGTTGTGTTAATTGTCTATTAACCGTTTGATTCAATTATCACACGGTGTGTTAATAGACCTTGAATACATGCGCGCATATACATACATCCCTCTTAATGGATAGTGATTTGTGCTATGTATGCATGTGTGTGTGTGTGTTCAGGGGAGGTGTGTTCACCCAGTATTCAAGAAGCTTTCTCTTCCATTAGTTCTCTGTTGATGGACAATACAAAATGGCCTTCTATAGAAAAGATGTTTAAGTAAGTGTGTGTGTGTGTGTGTGTGCATGGATGAGTGTTTGGTCACATGCTACGATATCTGCAATGTGTTGCATATGAATGTGTTAAGGTCATCTCTTAGACTGGGACTGTAAGGTATACCCAGTGATCATCCCAATTATTGTGATGTCACATGTGCTGATATATGCCACATGTAAATCATCACATGTAATCATCACATGTGCTGATATATGCCACATGTAAATCATCACATGTAATCATCACATGTGCTGATATATGCCACATGTAGTCATCACATATGCTGCATATTTTCTTTTAACGTTTAAACAAAGTTGCAATAATCAGCACTGAACTGGGTAAGGGTTGGTTCTTCCCGAGTTACTCTTGTGGTGCTAATTATGGTGGAATTGATGTGTAGGGGAGCCCCGTAGTAGTTGTAAATTACCGCAGGGGTGATCCACCCGCAGATGATCTACCTCGGCCTGGTAAGGGTCGAAGGACCAGAAGAAGAGTAGAGTTCGTGAAGCTGTCTACTTGCCGTGACACAAGCTTGAATCGCACGCAGCTGCTGGCTTCCAGCCTTGTTTGATAGCTAGAAAAGCGCGTACTCTCTTTCAGAATATAAGTGAATGGCTAGAACTAAAGAGCTATGGGTAGTGAGTGGTCATGAATATGATTAAGCAAATGGTAATGGGCATACATACATAGGTGATAATGAGGTGTTGATATCTTTAATTGTCCGCTGCGGATTGAATTTCTTTTGTCTTCTTTGTCTGGGTTAAGTCCAAGACAGATGACTTGTCAGTAAATACCTGTCCTTTGCTTTTAGTCAAGTTATTTGCCCACTCAGTTAGTGCTAACCAGTAGACTAAAGTGTGTGTGTGTGTGTGTGTGTGTGTAGCCTGAGGGTTGTGTTATATATATGCATCTGTATGTAGCATTAGACCGGCGTTGAAGACTCCCATGGATGTGGCCAATCTCATGGAAACATTGGCTGGATTCTTTGAGGGTGTGGTCCAGTATAACCGTGACAACAAGGCTTTTGAGGTGAGTGGACTCTTGAACCTACCAGGTTGCCAAGGGGTGGGGCAGTTTAGTGTTACTGGGTTGGGTAAAGTGTAGTTGTGTTAGGTGTGTGTGTGTGTGTGTGTGTGTGTGTGTGTGTGTGTGTGGTTATTGGGAGTCAGTTCTGCTGGTGTTGTAATGCTCTCCTCGTGTGAATTCTAACACTTCCTCCATCCCACAGCAGCTGGCTGAGTAAACAAGGACGATGGTGAGAACAGGTCCTTTAGTGTCATTTAATTCAATATTCATTTTCAAATAATTACTTGTTCTGGCGAATGGTAAGTGTTGTCTTGTCATTTCTGATTTGTCCTCTTGATTGACGTTGGAACTGATAGTTGAGATAGCTAACATCGGTAGCGACGGCTACTCTTCCTGGTGGGAAGGGCTTGTTGATAGGCTGGTGGGAAGGGTTAGTGGGAGGGGCTGGTGTGCTCTAGAGTCAGTTAAGATTTGTTGTCAAGTGGGCACAGTCAAGTTATTCTTGCTATAATCCTGTAACAACTCCAAATCATAACAGTGTGTGTGTGTGTGTGTGTGTGTGTGTGTGTGCAGGGTCACCCTAACAACATCACTATTGAGTATTTGTGCAGTTTCATGGCTAATGAATCTCTTGGCCCTTCATTGGAGAGGTTTCTACAGCTGTACCAGACCCTCACTAAAGGAGCTCCCATTAATGTAGACTACAATGCTATGATACAGTCTATGAGAGAGGACAGCTGGAATTCTAGCACAGCTCAGTTTGGAGGTGTGTGTGTACATGTGTGTGATATCCATTATTCTCTGGTTGCTATCCTTCTGTCTGTTGTGTGTGTGTGTGTATGTGTGTGGTTGCTAACTGCCTTTCGTGGTCTTCTGTACAATAAGGTTAAGTTCCTCGGCTCTCTAAATATGGAGGATGAATTCAACTTCCTCTCTACTCCTCATCAGCATTCTCTCTGACACACGCACACACACATGCACATCCTTTCCTTGAAAGGCTCAAATTTAAACCTCATGGAATTGATTTCACTGATAGTTTAGTTAAAGAGTTCATAAACCTTAGCGAGAGGTCATCACACACACACACACACATGCACATACTTGAGAGCAGCTTTGTTCCAGGTATCAAGTCTATTTGTAGTCCTGACATTACCCCTTTCCCCTCTCCTCATGGCATGGCATATGTTTTCACTCACTGCTCCGCTAGACTGCCAGTCATCTGTGTCACATGCATCACCTGAGGCTGAAGGTGTCAACAGGCAACTGTGTGTGTGTGTGTGAGTGAGTGGAAGGTAGAAGTGTTTCATATCTGACATGACTTCTGTCTTGTTCTTCCACGAGTGTGAGGTGTGTTCCACTTACTGCCTGGTGTGTTGAATGGAGGACATGACATGCTCTAATGTGTGTTGCAGGAGGATGCTAATTCTACTCTAGAATAGGATGAGTAGCTTCTTTTCAAGAGCATTGTCTTGTGACATGTGTTGAACTTGTTCTTATGCTAGAGAGTGTGTGTGACAGTGAGCAAGCTAGGTTATTATTACTACTACTACTACTACAATTACTATTACTACCGAGCTTTTCATAAAGACACTTATATGACTGAGACAAGACATCTTACGCACCCAGTGTGTGTGTGCGTGTGTGTTCTAGTCCATCTCCTCTTCTGGAGGTGTTAATTTGTTAAGTTGTTGCTCCGTAAGACCGGCTGTGTCACATGTACTATTAGTTATTGGACGAGGAGTTCCTCACTATTGTTGTTGTGTTATTGTTGTTATTGTTGTTGTTGTTGTTGCCTGTGCTTTCATTATTCCTGTTATTTAATCCTTTCTATTTTGTCCTGTCTTATCCTGTCATTTGTCCTGACAGAGCGCCAGTGGACATATCAGACGTGCACAGAGTTTGCCTACTTCCAGACCACCAACAGTGACCACACCCACATCTTCTCCCGGCTCATCCCTCTGGACTACTACATGGACATTTGCCAGCAAGTCTTCCAACTCACGTCTGATGAGGTCAGATCGGGTGTCAACACCACGAATAACTTCTACGGAGGCAAAAACGTGACGGGAACCAACATTATCTTTCCCAACGGGTCTATCGACCAGTGGCACGCCCTCAGCGTGACCTCTGACCTCAACGACAGTGTGAAGGCGCTATTTATAGAAGGCACTGCCCACTGTGCCAACATGTACCCGCCCTCTAGTGACGATGTGGAGGACTTGGAAATGGCCAGGACAGAAGTGTCCATGACAGTAGGCGTGTGGGTTATGGCACCCTCTCGATGATCACTGACTGACCGACTGACTCATGATAATGCATTGCACACTCCCTCTCTCTCTCTCCTGGTTGTTTTCTATAGTTGGTTTATATAGTCAGTTGTTTGTGTTACTCACTGACCCTACAAGTATATATGCAGTGTGAGTGAGTGGTCTATTGGTTAGGGCGTGGGGGAGTGGAGAGAAGCAGCTGCCTGCAATTGCCTGTGGCTGTCAGATAAATCTCTAATGGCTCTCTTTTGCTTTTCATTTGATTAGCTAATAGAGAGAGAGAGAGAGTTTGGGGGGGGGGTAAAAATGTGGGAGAAATTGGTTGCTATGTTTAGGGAAGAAGAAGAGCTATGGTTTATGTCTCCAGACTTGGTTTGTGCCAGTTGCTATGGTCACCTTATTCAGGAGTTCTGGTTGGCAGTGATACTTGCACTAGAGATAGATCGTCTCTTCGTGGGAACTTGATATTCTGAGGCACTCATGTGGCTTGGAGTTATATGATACCATTAATGGTGGCATTCTGGTGTCCTTGGTTGCAGCCACAGTGGTGTAGCCTTCCACTACCTGGTCAGAGTGGTATTAGTCTTGTGAAACTTGACTGCTTTCCCCTTGGGAGGAAATGCACACAACCACAGCTGTGGCCTCAGTGTGCTATGCACAAGTGTCGTACATACACACAAACATAGACACAGCTACATACTAGAGACTTTCTTAGTGCTGTGTAGAGCGGTAGTGTTGCCCTTATCTCTGGGAATTGGCTTTCTTCTTCTTTACTTCAAACCACGTCAGCCTGTTGTAATTCAGTTCAGGGGGAAAATATTTTTTGAACAAAAATAAATACAAAAAAAAAAGTTGAGATTGAATTAAGAGTATGTGTCCAAAACTAATTACAAGAAATGAAATATAGCCAGCGAAGTAAAAAAATAAAGCAAAGGAATGAGTTGATTGATTGCAAGAGAAGAAAGAAATTGATTTCTGAGAAGAGATGATTTATGGTTTTAGGTCCTGTGATGAGCCGGTAACTTAACCACACCCTTTCTCCTGCCAGTGCCACGCCCTCCCAAAACACAGCTTCTAGCTGACCACTGACATGGCAGGAAAGACGAGAGAGAGAGTGGTGTCAGTATGGGGCAAATCGAGCAGGATATCTTGAATCCGTCACCACAGAGTGTGTCTGAATGCTGCTCAGTGAGGCTGAGGATGTTAGAGAAGGAGTGCAGGAAACTTCAAATATGAGTTCTGATTCTAATGTTCTCCACACAAATTTCTGCGCCTCGTTAGCACGCGGAGAGCTCAGGGCAGACTTGGGAATATAGAGACCGGTGAGTTTGAGAGGCGCTTCCTGCATCAGAGGCTCCACAAGATGTGCTCTCTCCCCAACTTCTCTGGAGCAGTCTACTGCAATGTTGACAACTGCCCTCCAGCTATAGCCTTGAAGAGGAGTGATGTCTCCATTGATTTCATTCTTAAGGATGAGCCAAGCCACAAAGGACTGGTCGCGATACACCTTCTGGAGCGTGTCAGGCTGGTCCCTGCCGACAGGCACAGCCCAGCTGACTGTAGGGCTGAAATTATCGTTCATGTATACTCGAACAGTTTGCTCTCTGGCAGGTCCCTTTAGTGTGACTCTCTCAGTCGTTACTCCGTACCAAGGATATTGGCGGCCATCTGCATCGCTAACAGCCTCAGAGAGGCCATTGTTGAGCTCCTGGATCTCCCAGCTTGACACTCCATTAGGGTAATGGTTGTAGAACTTCATTTCAGTGACTGCTTGTACCCATCCCACAGTGTAGATGTCTCCCTCTCTGAGCCTAGGCACTTCTACCTCAGCCTGGGCTCGAAAGTGTGGAGTGATGTAGTTCAACGTAGAAGCGCTTTCTTTCAGCAGCGTCTGGCATTGGTCAACGGAAGCATCGCAGTGAGTCACTTTAAAACTCCTTCTGACGCGAGCCCATTGTTCCTCTATCGTCATGTCTCGTTTAGATTCCCTTCCAAGAGAATTGTTCTTCTTGGGGCGTTGCTGGTGGATGCAGCTCGCTAGCCAATCCAGAATAGCTTCAGTCTTTCTCCAAGCCACGACGACAAAAGGCGGACAGTCCCGCAAATTTCACTAGAGCGGATTGCCACAATCTGAGCGAGTCCCTCTGTGAACAGCTGAACGTGGAAAACCTTTCACCACAGGCTCCCAGCTATGATTCTTGTCACAATAGCTCCGCTGGGCGATAAGACATTCTGGTGGCGTCCAATATCATGAATATGGCCAGGAAGCAAGAGACTTATAGAAATGACTTGCCTTTTAAAATTAATAACAAATACGGTAACAGGAAGCGATTCTTTTCATGTGGTTTTCATAGCGGTCATGTGTAAAAAGATAAATTGCTAAATATAGAGCATGCGCAGGGCATGAGCGACCAGGGCTAGGCTGTGCCACAATCTCCTGTTTGAGTGTGATGCTGTAGATAAGGGTCGTACAAAAACAACAACAAAAAATAGTGGTAATTAACAATAGTGAAGATGAGTCCCTAGCATCTTTTGAGTTGCCATAGAAATTAGCACAAACACAGCTTTGATGTAATTCTGATGGATGAGTCAGTCCTGCAGGGCCAGCTAGAGGTGCAATAATGGGTGTGGCACTTCAGGTAGAGGACACTCGTGTGTCCCCATATGGCCATGAACACAAAGGATGTGTCCTCTCTTTTAAAGGACGAATCATTAGTGATAATCTTGAAAGAAGGCATGTGAAAGGAACTCCATTGCTGACTGATTTACGTGGTTTGCGGGTGTTGATCTCCTTCAGGACTCTTGTGTGCCATTGCTTACTACGATGCTCTCAAACGTAAACACATATCAAACTAATTCTGATTTCTAAAACTCGAGTAGTTGTTATAATCAGAGACTTGTGATTCTTGTTAGCATTGGACCATTTACAGTGGAACCTCTGATAGTGAACTCTCAGTGAGAATTACCTCTATTTAGTGAACATTCCTCTTCTCCCCTCCAATAGAAAATGTAAAAAATGTATAGCTGTCACCTCTTAAAGCAAACAACCTCTGATTTATGAACTGTAAGTCCTGGTCCATGTTGTCCTCAGTTCAGAGGTTGTACTGCATTGTAACTTGCTCTTCACCAGCTGCTGGCTAAACTATCATCTCTCATCAGAAACTGCTTCTCTATCAACTCGAGTTACTTGCAATGAGATTCAGTTAAAGACACGACCAACAGACACTTTACCTAGTTCTATAAATAGTCACTCTAACACACCACAGAACATGTCCACAACAATCTCATATTTTTTTAAATGTATTCGAATGCAAAATATTTGAGAATGTTTATTATTATAGTAACTGTGTGTTGTGTTTTGACTTGTGAGTACTTCATTTTTTATAATAGACGCAACAAATTATCATCATCATAATCATAATCATCATCATAATCATCATCATCCTCTCAAGCTACACTACGTATATGTCCATACTAGCTTCTGGGCAAGGTTAGCGCACGCAGGGCAGATTCAGGGATGCTCAAGTCAGACAAGGACTCTGGCTGACCCAGCCCTTCCTCTTGTACCAGCCGAGCTCTGTCTCCGAGCCTTCTGGAACAGTCAACCTCTATGTCTTTCTCAATCTTCCAGCGATATCCTTTCAGTGCCTGAAATTCTCCACTGAATTCATCTTTCAGGACCAGCCAAGTCAAGAAGGATTGTTTGTGAACGACTCTCTGTAAGGTGTGACGTTTGAAGGGCCTTGTCCACCCACTAATAGCAGCTGACCAGTTGAATGAGGAACAAAAGAAATCCTCCATGCGAACCTTCACTGTCTGGGCAAGAAGAGGTCCCTTCACTGTAACTCTCTGCAAGTCTATCCCATACCAAGGATACTGGTGCCCACAGGCATCACTCACTGGGCCATTGCTCAGCTCTGGTATCTCCCAACTGGACACTCCACTAGGATAGTGGCACAACAGCTCCATGGCTTCCACAGCTTGGACCCAGCCCAGTGTGTACACCTGGCCTGAAGAGAGTCTAGGAAACATTACTGCAGCAGACGCTCTGAAGCTGGGACTGGTGCAGTAAAGGGATGCTGGCTTCTCCTTCATCAGAGTACCAGTAGTGCCCACTGAAGTCCTGCACGCAGTTATGTTGAGGACAGGTGCTGTCTTGGGGGGCGTGGTGATGTGACTTACATTACTGATGGAAGAAAGACACAACAAGCTCCTCAGTGTGTTGTTGCCAGTTGTAAGAGCCATAAGATGGCATTGCTCTCCACTCCTTACTCACAGGTCTAGCAACAGGTCTGACAAGAGGTACTAAACAGGTAAAGGGTTTCATAATAATCCAACCCTCCAATTACCTAGAGGAAATTCCCTTTTTTTTTTTTTTTTTTGGCATCAATTGTCCACTGTTTCTATGTACCTATTCTTAGAATGGCTCCTGCTATTTACAATCAAATTTCATCACTGATGGAAATAAACCACACTCTCTCTCCTTCCCCATATCATGTCGATGTTGGCAGACCTCTGTTCCTTCATGTCCTGGGTTGTCACATCTGGGCAGAGAAAGGTGAGGCAAGTCCACAGATTTCCTGTCCAGCAACTTTATGTGGCAGTGCAGGGTCTCAGTGGTGGGTAGAATCTCAGTGGGGGGCATCACTGACTCTCAACTCTTTATGTTTGTTTTAACTTTCATTATTATCATAATTTATTTATTTATTTATTATTTATTATTATTTATTGATTGGTTGACATCACCATCATTAAATTTCCACTCTTACTGGCCCTCTCCCTCAAGCTGTGGCATCTATTTCCACTCTTACGTGGCAGTGCAGGGTCTCAGTGGTGGGCAGAATCTCAGTGGGGGGCATCACTGACTCTCAACTCTTTATGTTTGTTTTAACTTTCATTATTATCATAATTTATTTATTTATTTATTATTTATTATAATTTATTGATTGGTTGACATCACCATCATTAAATTTCCACTCTTACTGGCCCTCTCCCTCAAGCTGTGGCATCTATTTCCACTCTTACTGGTCCTCTCCCTCAAGCTGTGGCATCTATTTCCACTCTTACTGGTCCTCTCCCTCAAGCTGTGGCATCTATTTCCACTCTTACTGGTCCTCTCCCTCAAGCTGTGGCATCTATTTCCACTCTTACTGGGCCTCTCCCTCAAGCTGTGGCATCTATTTCCACTCTTACTGGTCCTCTCCCTCAAGCTGTGGCATCTATTTCCACTCTTACTGGTCCTCTCCCTCAAGCTGTGGCATCTATTTCCACTCTTACTGGTACTCTCCCTCAAGCTGTGGCATCTATTTCCACTCTTACTGGCCCTCTCCCTCAAGCTGTGGCATCTATTTCCACTCTTACTGGCCCTCTCCCTCAAGCTGTGGCATCTATTTCCACTCTTACTGGCCCTCTCCCTCAAGCTGTGGCATCTATTTCCACTCTTACTGGTCCTCTCCCTCCAGCTGTGGCATCTATTTCCACTCTTACTGGTCCTCTCCCTCAAGCTGTGGCATCTATTTCCACTCTTACTGGTCCTCTCCCTCAAGCTGTGGCATCTATTTCCACTCTTACTGACCCTCTCCCTCAAGCTGTGGCATCTATTTCCACTCTTACTGGTCCTCTCCCTCAAGCTGTGGCATCTATTTCCACTCTTACTGGTCCTCTCCCTCAAGCTGTGGCATCTATTTCCACTCTTACTGGTACTCTCCCTCAAGCTGTGGCATCTATTTCCACTCTTACTGGCCCTCTCCCTCAAGCTGTGGCATCTATTTCCACTCTTACTGGCCCTCTCCCTCAAGCTGTGGCATCTATTTCCACTCTTACTGGCCCGCTCCCTCAAGCTGTGGCATCTATTTCCACTCTTACTTGCCCTCTCCCTACTGGCCCTCTCCCTCAAGCTGTGGCCTCTTATTGCCACTCCTTACTGGCCCTCTCCCTCCAGCTGTGCCTCTATTTCCACGCCTTACTGGCCCTCTCCCTCAAGCTGTGGCATCTATTTCCACTCTTACTGGCCCTCTCCCTCAAGCTGTGGCATCTATTTCCACTCTTACTGACCCTCTCCCTCAAGCTGTGGCATCTATTTCCACTCTTACTGGTCCTCTCCCTCAAGCTGTGGCATCTATTTCCACTCTTACTGGCCCTCTCCCTCAAGCTGTGGCATCTATTTCCACTCTTACTGGCCCTCTCCCTCAAGCTGTGGCATCTATTTCCACTCTTACTGGTCCTCTCCCTCCAGCTGTGGCATCTATTTCCACTCTTACTGGTCCTCTCCCTCAAGCTGTGGCATCTATTTCCACTCTTACTGGTCCTCTCCCTCAAGCTGTGGCATCTATTTCCACTCTTACTGACCCTCTCCCTCAAGCTGTGGCATCTATTTCCACTCTTACTGGTCCTCTCCCTCAAGCTGTGGCATCTATTTCCACTCTTACTGGTCCTCTCCCTCAAGCTGTGGCATCTATTTCCACTCTTACTGGCCCTCTCCCTCAACCTGTGGCATCTATTTCCACTCTTACTGGCCCTCTCCCTCAAGCTGTGGCATTTATTTCCACTCTTACTGGTCCTCTCCCTCAAGCTGTGGCATCTATTTCCACTCTTACTGGTCCTCTCCCTCAAGCTGTGGCATCTATTTCCACTCTTACTGGTCCTCTCCCTCAAGCTGTGGCATCTATTTCCACTCTTACTGGCCCTCTCCCTCAAGCTGTGGCATCTATTTCCACTCTTACTGGCCCTCTCCCTCAAGCTGTGGCATCTATTTCCACTCTTACTGGCCCTCTCCCTCAAGCTGTGGCATCTATTTCCACTCTTACTGGCCCTCTCCCTCAAGCTGTGGCATCTATTTCCACTCTTACTGGCCCTCTCCCTCAAGCTGTGGCATCTATTTCCACTCTTACTGGCCCTCTCCCTCAAGCTGTGGCATCTATTTCCACTCTTACTGGTCCTCTCCCTCAAGCTGTGGCATCTATTTCCACTCTTACTGGTCCTCTCCCTCAAGCTGTGGCATCTATTTCCACTCTTACTGGCCCTCTCCCTCAAGCTGTGGCATCTATTTCCACTCTTACTGACCCTCTCCCTCAAGCTGTGGCATCTATTTCCACTCTTACTGGTCCTCTCCCTCAAGCTGTGGCATCTATTTCCACTCTTACTGGCCCTCTCCCTCAAGCTGTGGCATCTATTTCCACTCTTACTGGCCCTCTCCCTCAAGCTGTGGCATCTATTTCCACTCTTACTGGTCCTCTCCCTCCAGCTGTGGCATCTATTTCCACTCTTACTGGTCCTCTCCCTCAAGCTGTGGCATCTATTTCCACTCTTACTGGTCCTCTCCCTCAAGCTGTGGCATCTATTTCCACTCTTACTGACCCTCTCCCTCAAGCTGTGGCATCTATTTCCACTCTTACTGGTCCTCTCCCTCAAGCTGTGGCATCTATTTCCACTCTTACTGGTCCTCTCCCTCAAGCTGTGGCATCTATTTCCACTCTTACTGGCCCTCTCCCTCAACCTGTGGCATCTATTTCCACTCTTACTGGCCCTCTCCCTCAA
>WLWD01002615.1_pt1 | contig 13810 bp, 4 predicted proteins | sample 6712731 | NCBI WGS metagenome assembly WLWD01 (sample SAMN12718690, study PRJNA576275) | sponge metagenome | isolation source: marine sponge | host: Mycale hentscheli | place: New Zealand: South Island, Marlborough, Capsize Point | collected 2014-11-01
GGGGGGGGGGGGGGGGGGGGGGGGGGGGGGGGGGGGGGGAGAAGAAGGAATTATAACTGCAGGTGAGCTGTTTTGTAGAGAAAATTGAGTGAGGAAAGGAATTGTGGATGAAATAACGATTAAAACTTATAGAGGACTACATTAAACCTCAAGACTACAAAGTTAGTTAGAGGTCAGATAAAACTAACCAAGAACTCATGATGCTTAAAGCTGTAATTGACAGAGTGATATACTTGTATAAAACTCTATTGCTATAATTTTCAATTAACACTTATTACACTGATCAGGTCATGTGCTTTAATGCCAGATGCCAGGTTATGGCTCCGAAGTATACAGTATGCACACACTATGTTGTCTATGTTGCAGGGCTGTTCAGTTAGTGATTTAGCTAGTAATATTTTTATATAGCTAGTCTTCTCTAGATAGAACCAAGTTCTCATCAAACTTCCAACATTTATATGCTGATTATCTGTTTACATGCCCAGTAGCTATATAAAATTGCTTGAATTGTTTCAGATGACCTGCTAGTTCAATGTGAAACTGAATTCACTGCGCAAATGTGGTCATATATGGTGTCATTACTTTCTTAAAACTTGTGGTAGCTATACGCATATTATAAGGAGATTCAGTATGGGTGTTGCTTATATGTAGCTTATAGATTCGTTATAAGCTGACTGTTATAAGCTTGTTATAAGTGTGGAATAAGATAGCCTATACCAAGCTTACACCAGCTTATTACTATCTTATACCAAACATACACCCAGCTTATATTATCCTATACCAAGCTCACACCCAGCTTATATTATCCTATACCAAGCTCACACCCAGCTTATATTATCCTATACCAAGCTCACATCCAGGTTATATTATCCTATACCAAGCTCACACCCAGCTTATATTATCCTATACCAAGCTCACACCCAGCTTATATTATCCTATACCAAGCTCACACCCAGCTTATATTATCCTTAAAGTCCTATAACCAAGCCATCACCCGGTTAATATTATCTATCCAAGGCTCACACCCGGTTTATATTATCCTATACCAACTCACAGTCCAGGTTAATTATCCTATATACCAAGCTTCACCCCTGTTATATTATCCTATCCACAAGCTCACACCCATGTTTATATATCCTATACCAAGCACATCCCAGGTTTATTTTATCCTATACCAGCTCCCATCCAGGTTAATATTATCCTATACGCAAGCTCACCACCGCGCTATATTATCCTAATACCAAGCCTACAATCCCGGTTATATTATCCTATACCAAGCTCACACCCCAGTTATATTATCCTATACCAAGCTTACACCCAGCTTATATTATCCTATACCCAAGCTCACACCCCGCTTATATTATCCTAACCAAGCCTTCACATCCAGTTATATTATCCATACCAAGCTCACACCAGCTTCTATATCCTATACCAAGCTCACACCCGGCTTATATATCCTATACCAAGCTCCTACAACCCAGCTTATATTATCCTATACAAGCTCACAAACCCAGGTTATCTTAGCCTATAACCAAAGCTCACACACCCCCCAGCTTATATTATCCTATACCAAGCTCACACCCAGGTTATATTATCCTATACCAAGCTCACACCCAGGTTATATTATCCTATACCAAGCTCACACCCAGGTTATATTATCCTATACCAAGCTCACACCCAGCTTATATTATCCTATACCAAGCTCACACCCAGCTTATATTATCCTATACCAAGATCACACCCAGCTTATATTATCCTATACCAAGATCACACCCAGCTTATATTATCCTATACCTAGCTTACACCCAGCTTATATTATCCTATACCAAGCTCACACCCAGCTTATATTATCCTATACCAAGCTTACACCCAGCTTATATTATCCTATACCTAGCTTACACCCAGCTTATATTATCCTATACCAAGCTCACACCCTGCTTATATTATCCTATACCAAGATCACACCCAGCTTATATTATCCTATACCAAGATCACACCCTGCTTATATTATCCTATACCAAGCTCACACCCAGCTTATATTATCCTATACCAAGCTCACACCCAGCTTATATTATCCTATACCAAGCTCACACCCAGCTTATATTATCCTATACCAAGCTCACACCCAGGTTATATTATCCTATACCAAGCTCACACCCAGGTTATATTATCCTATACCAAGCTCACACCCAGGTTATATTATCCTATACCAAGCTCACACCCAGCTTATATTATCCTATACCAAGCTCACACCCAGGTTATATTATCCTATACCAAGCTCACACCCAGCTTATATTATCCTATACCAAGCTCACATCCAGCTTATATTATCCTATACCAAGCTCACACCCAGGTTATATTATCCTATACCAAGCTCACACCCAGCCTATACCAAGCTCACACCCAGCCTATACCAAGCTCACATCCAGGTTATATTATCCTATACCTAGCTCACACCCAGCTTATATTATCCTATACCAAGCTCACACCCAGCTTATATTATCCTATACCTAGCTCACACCCAGGTTATATTATCCTATACCTAGCTCACACCCAGCCTATACCAGCTCACACCCAGGTTATATTATCCTATACCTAGCTCACACCCAGCTTATATTATCCTATACCAAGCTCACACCCAGCTTATATTATCCTATACCAAGCTCACACCCAGGTTATATTATCCTATACCTAGCTCACACCCAGCCTATACCAAGCTCACACCCAGGTTATATTATCCTATACCTAGCTCACACCCAGCTTATATTATCCTATACCAAGCTCACACCCAGCCTATACCAAGCTCACACCCAGCTTATATTATCCTATACCTAGCTCACACCCAGCTTATATTATCCTATACCAAGCTCACACCCAGCTTATATTATCCTATACCTAGCTCACACCCAGGTTATATTATCCTATACCTAGCTCACACCCAGCCTATACCTAGCTCACACCCAGGTTATATTATCCTATACCTAGCTCACACCCAGCTTATATTATCCTATACCAAGCTCACACCCAGCTTATATTATCCTATACCTAGCTCACACCCAGGTTATATTATCCTATACCAAGCTCACACCCAGGTTATATTATCCTATACCAAGCTCACACCCAGCTTATATTATCCTATACCAAGCTCACACCCAGCTTATATTATCCTATACCAAGCTCACACCCAGGTTATATTATCCTATACCAAGCTCACACCCAGGTTATATTATCCTATACCTAGCTCACACCCAGCCTATACCAAGCTCACACCCAGGTTATATTATCCTATACCAAGCTCACATCCAGGTTATATTATCCTATACCTAGCTTACACCCAGCTTATATTATATCCTGTCTTGGAATAAGGTGGACCATATTCAACTTTTACCCACCCAGCATATTACGTATCCAAAGTCAATTTTTTAAAAATTTTAATCAAGTTATAACAATCAATGTCTCGTAAATTGTTATTCACTTTGTTCATCAATTTCTTGATTGTCCTTCAATGAATCACTTCGCCTGGTTCCTCTTGGATGACTTGATGGCAGGCTGTCCAAGTAGACATCTTACTTGGCTATAAACGATTTAATGCTTTTGATATGATGGGATGGCGTAAATGTCTTCTCATCTTGTTCTTGTTCTTCATCTGACATCATGTCAGGTGTGACATCTGACCACAGCTCCCTCTTCCGTCCTTCCCTCACCTCCTTGCCCTGGCACTCATAACTCTGTAGAGAAATAATTAATATGAAGTGCACATAAAAAATGTTGTACATAAGATAAAAACACACGCATAATACATTGTCAATCTGCAGTGATCATAGGCAATGTATAATGGCCATTGATGTTAATTGTTAGATAAGTAAAAGTACTACAGAATCGACACCTCTGATTGACACCTATGCCCAAAATAATTAATCATATACACCCATGCCATGCTTACAAACATCAAACCAAACAACACCCTTTCCTATGTATTAATTGATGGCCATTATTTTATATTAACCCTGAAATATGATCAGGATAGCAAGTCACAAGCAGTAAATACTTAGTGTACATGTATGTCACAATAAAAGTGTACGACCTACATTATTATTGAAAATCAGCGAAAATACCTATTATTTTTCTCCAATTAATGACCATTAGGGGCTATACTATCTTATTAAATTTAGAAACCTAAACTTATTTTGAAAATGTTAAAGTCGCGATAACAAAAGATACTATATTTGTGTACAATACACAAAGAAATATCCCCGATTTCCAATTGTGTCACCCCTGAGAGTGTCTCGCTCGCTTCACTGCAAGGGGAAAGTGGAATAGCTCTAAGTGAAATAGATGGGTATGTGTGCATGCCTTGGAAACGTGGCTTGGAAATGTACAATGTCATTCTTTAACGCACCAGTTCTACCCGTATTTGACGAAACGTTTTTCAACAGATTTGGAGGAGCCATAGGTTGAAAACGAAGTTCCAGTGGAAGCTAATCCTGAAATATGGAGATAATGAGTGAACAATACAGTAGCTACAGTGCAAATGATATTAAAAAACATATAAACTGGGTGATAGGAATTCACAGCACTCCTAAAGTATTTGAAATAGCCCTTGGCTTCGTCTCAATCACATTACTCGTGCTATTAATCCCGAATAGCATGGTATCCATGCTATAACTCATGTGAGTAGTGTGGTTGAAATAGCACAAGGCGAAGCCGAGTGCTATTGCTATCACTAGTTAATAGTAGACCAGTTTTTTTTTTAATCATTAGCACATATCATTAACTCACTATCTCTGTATTTCAGGATTAGCTTCCTCTGAACATGTATTTGACCTGTGGTTCCCTCTAATCTGTTGAAAATATTTCGTCTAATTCGGGTAGAACTTCAGCGCTAAAAAATGACATAGTCTACAAAGAAACTACTCAAACTGTATGTTTCTCAAGGCTAAAGCTGTATGCATGCACACTTAACCATACTATTTCACTTGGCTACCATGGTATTTCACTTTCCCTGTGAGATTTCAATTGAACAGTGCTTTTCCCATACATTGTTGAATGGGCAATTTACGCACATGACTATTAGAAAATGAACACAAAGGGAAAAAAATAACTTACTCGTTTTTGTGATCTTGCCACCTTTCAGCCTCTATCGGAATTAAAAAATATTTCACTTTTTCAGATAGCATTTTTGTTGTAAGTTTGATATCCTCTGCAAACGAATTAATTATACAATCAGCGACCCTCAATAATAAGCTACAATATTTAAATCATCTCCTAGTTACATTCAAAGAGAATTTCCTACTGCATTGTTTATCCCCCCTCTCTACTTCCCCTTTCCCTCTCTACTTCCCCTTCCCCCTCCACCCCCTTGAATTTGTCCGCGCTATCATCTGATGTGTAGTGTACACACACAAATACCAATAATAAATGAAACGCACTATACTAATAATTACACATGAATGAATTGAATTGTGCAAACACACACGCACGATGTGTATAAATCTAAAAGAGAACACACGCACATGATGTGCATCAATAAAAAGTGAACACACACACACATGATGTGCATAAATCTAAATAGTGAACACACATGATGTGCATCAATTGAAAGCAAACACACATCAAGATGCTAGTTCAGTGGGGCCACTAGTTTTAGACTTAACGACTGGAAGGAATGGAAGAAAGGTCACAGCACTCAAGTATAGCATTTTAACTCTAGCAAGAAAGCTCGAGATAATTATAGCAGAAATAAAGAAAGTCATTGAGGTTAATCTGGACAGTTCTAAAGCTACCAGCGAATGTTATTTGAATGTGTTTCTGAGTTAGGGGACATTTCCTAGTTTTGGTCCCACACAGTTCTGGATAGAGAGGTTTCAGTGTAATAACGTCCCCGCCCACCCCCACCCTGTATATTAGAAACATGTGTATACACACACATGCAAAAATGCAAAAAGCTAATTATCTTGCAACCGCTAGCGGTTATGCGCACCTGGTAGAGCCAGGATGCCTGTGCACTAAGCAGGCACTGTGAGTCGTGCAAGCAAAGTTCCTAGAGCCGGGCTAGGAACTCTCGCAGGAGCACAAGCCTGTCCTCACAGCAAGTGATGTAGGCACCCGAAGTCCCACCTAGACCATTGCTGTTTCATGAGAAAAGGCCTTGAATTTGCAACCAGGTACCCAATCACAGCTGAGTGGACTGGTGGGGCTGGTGGGAGGCAGGTGGAAAACAAGATGGAAAACTGCCTGAGTGTGGGACACAACCACTACACACCACACAGTCACAACCACTACACCACACACACACACACATACACACACACACACACACACCTTGAACCTTGAAAGAAAGCCACCCATTGGATGATGCTTCTCTGCCACAAGTGACAGACTAAATCACAGTAACTAATGTTTTCAACGAGTAGTCACACATCTGTGTCTATCAATGTCTTGCTTGCGTATGAATGCTCTCTCACACGTACTACACTGGTATGGCTTATCTGTCACTGTCATGCCTCCCATGGAACTAAACACAATGAATAAAACACAGTCATGGAGACTGAGCACATGTACACTGTAGCACATGTATAATGAATAAAACACAGTCATGGAGACTGAGCACATGTACACTGTAGCACATGTGTAATGAATAAGACAGAGCCATGGAGACTGAGCACATGTACACTGTAGCCAGCTATAGGTCATTGCTATACATTTTGGTGTAATTCATTGATCAAGTCATGGATGAGAAAAAATAGAGCCATCTATTTTTTGAGACAGAAGGAATGGTAGTAGAAGAAACCAACAAACACCTTCAATTAATTGTATGATTTAGTTACAGTTTTAGGTGTGCCATATACTACTCTGACAGAGAGGCAGCCCTTCACATGCGCATATCCAAAAAAATAAGATCACACAGTGGATACCCATGATTGGTGCAACCAGCAAATTTTAGCTACATCACCTAATAAAGGTCAGGTTAAGTATCCAGCAACAGAAACATAACAATCTCACTTAATATTAGCTATACATACACAAGAGCCAACAGACAGTAGATACATTTTCTTATAGCTAGCCACAAGTCTCAACTTGCACGTGCATATGCAGCCCCGGAATAAAGTATAGCCACCTAAACATCTCTAACCTTTCTTACAGGAGGGCCATTCCACCCAGCACTAACTGTGTATTACTTACTGAGACTGGACACGAGAAGATTGACCTTTCTTTAAAAGCTGACTAGGTGGGCGCGGACTGTTGTTATAGTTACAGTCGTTTTACAAACAATTCTGAAAGTATGTACGCACTGACCTAGCCCGGGCTGGACTTAAATGATCTCGGAATTTAACTTTGCTCCAGCAAAGAACAATAAATTGTTGTTCAAATATTAAAGAATCGATGATGAATTTATTGGTTATAACGTCAGGTTGGAAACTTTGATGAAGTATGCACGCACAAGAGCGTTGTGGGAAATACATTTTGAGAATGCTTATCTAAATTAGGTGAGAAAAGCATATAAACATACATATAATCAACCCATAATATGGGTTGATTATATGACATATTATGTCCATTGGCAAAAGTACTGTATTTTTTTTACAGCAAAACCTCTTTACAAAGGCCACCCATGCATGGGGACAAATGTTTTGATCTTTGTTAAGAGTTTGGTTGCTTTCAGAGGTTAGCTATTTTAGATTGTGGAAGATCATTTTGCTCCATACTGTTTGCTGTCGTTGAGATTAAAGGTTGCTTTTCCAGAAATCCATTGTAGAGAGGTTCTACTGTATACATAGCTATATGTTTACTTAGCTAATTGTAATATTAATAATTGTCATCCACTCTAGGGTAATTTCAAATTTTCTATCTTCTCCATTTAGTTTTATATAGCTGTTCTTCAAACTAAGGGGTTTTGTTTTAGTTTTAGTTGACCAAAACAGTAGCTACTAGCAATGGAAAATATGAACTCCAGTGATCGGAGTGATCATTATTAATTTTTATCACAAACTTATCCTGATTAAGATTCTCTACATATTGTATTATTCTCTCTAGACATAAATAAATCATATTTTAGCTATGCAAGTGAGAAAAATTAGTCTAAAATAGTAGAACCCAGAAATCAAGAGCAATCTTTCAGATCATAAATCAGAGGTTTACTTGTTCCAAGGAGTAATAAATTATCTAATTGGATGGGGCAGGAAGAACATTCACTGTAGCTATGCACTATTATACAGTGTTTCCATACAAAATGTCGAGGTTGTTCAACATACGTCCATTCTATAGCTAACTGGTTGTCATGACGCAAATTTCAAGTCTCTCTACTCACTAGAATTTAGCTTTGTTAAGTTGGTACTTTTATGTTACTGTAAGTCTAAAATATCTGCCAAGTAACAATTTTTACCAGTGCATGATCGACTAAGTAGAACTACAAGTAAAAGTGAAATAGTTGAAGTTGAATGAGTTACATTATTTTGATTACTCTGTATCTATAATATCTATGCTGCAATGCCCTATTTGCTGGTTTTAGTGGTAGATCAGTATGCACTGCTTGCTTATTGGACTTCATATCTGACTCCGTACAACAGCCAAAATGAATGTAACCACTGTTGTAATAGAAATATATTTGTAGTAGTAGTTAACCTCCTCCACAAATCCTCCCACTCCTGTTGTGTGAGGTTTCACTGCGTAATGAGTTACTGCACAAAACTATCAATAAGTATAACTCAAATTAATGAAAAACAAACAAACAAAACAACAACAACAACAAAACAAAACAAAAAAACAACAACAAACAAACAAAGGAAAAAAAACCCAGTGGGTTCAATGAAAATGCACAAAGAAGTGGGATGTGATAGAATGACAGGTGTTAAGAATGTTCGCAGCTTCCTTTCCAGTTATCTTGAGAAGGACAATTCACTAGGGGGCCACCACCTTCTTGTGGGGGAATGGCCCACACTGGTAACAAAATTCTGTGCTTGTTTTGCCATACGACGAGCATCAGCAGAATTCCACTGTTCACTGCATCTAAAAATCAAGAGCATAAAAATATTTCACAATTTCTTTCTCAGCCTTCTTTTACTCATTAGATGTATTCTCTCTCTTTCACAGGCTTTTTAAAAAGAAATTTAAAAAAATGTTTGTCTATCACTAGGAATCCAACATGAGACCACTCAGGGGCTTCTCTGGCATTTCTAAGTGGTCTGGCCAGGAATTGAGTGTGGTGTAAGAGGTGTGATATACCAAACCACAGTAAATAGCATCTGAAGCATGGACTTCCTAACACAATAAGCTGTGTGGCGCCTTAGAAAGAAAAAAGAGGAGCATACGCCCACTTTTGGAAAATTATCACTCAGCCACAGAGTGTTTGTGTGTTAAGCAAGCTGGTGACAGCCAAACATTTTTTTTTATTTGTATGGTTAAAAAAAAAAAAAAAAAAAAAAAAAGCCGTGAAAGAGAAACATCCACAAAAATATTTGTATAACAACACACACACAAAATTAAACATACCTTTAGTAAACTAATTTTAGTCTGTCACATGAAGTACAGCATAAAGACTTCAGTACTCTGCAAAACACATAACACACACACATGTACACACACACACAGAGCAGTATGGTACATATAAATAATAGCTGGATAATAAATTTAGACATTACAATTTGATTGAACTCAGATATAGCTTTCGCACTAGAATAGTTAAAAATACATCTCACCTAAGTATTACTGCCTTAAGGAATGCTTTATTACATATATATCTTTATTAATGCTCATCTACACAATCACATAGGAACCACAATGTCAAACATTCAGTATGCACATACGGCAGTTCTGCCTTCTCAGGTTAATGTCAATGGCACAGACCTGGACTGAGCAAAACTTCAAAGTAGTGAAGTGTGTGAACTGATAAAACAAAACAACAACAACAACAACTGTCTTGGCTCCACCCAGAGTGGTCAATCTCAGGATAACTGTCTGTCGGAACCACCCCCACAAGGAGGAAGAACTGACCTACAGCTATCCGTCTGAACTTGGAACAGAACCTGTTATTGATTACCACCACATTTACCTCATCATTTAACACCCACACCTTACATTTGGCCAGCTTGCTGGCGCCTCTCATCTTAAAACTTAATCATATTCATCTCAATCTCCACCTACTTCCTACCTATCTTAGTTCTATACCATATCACCCTATATAATCTGTACCAACTCGCAATCAATTATTATTCTTGCGCAAATAAAGTCTAAGTGCTGGCGCGAGCCTCTGTACGTCTCACTGACTAATTAGATGCCATTATAAGAATTCTGGTCCTAACAGTAAGTCCAAATTTGTAGCTATTTGTTGTGTGGACTAATAGACTATTTTTTTTGCATCATAGTAAACAGTTTTGTCTGTACCGGCTTTTAAAATATATCTCGTTGCTGAATGTCTGTGCAGGGAAAAAAAAAAAAAAAAAAAAATTATTGGCGAGCGGAGCGAGCAAGACACTCTCAGGGGTAACACAATTTAAAATCGGGGATGTTTGTTTGTTTATATGTTGGACGTACGTATGCCATTTTGTACTTTGACCCTCTCGTATTTTCGAGTTAACTCAGCGTTCGGCCCCATCCCAAACATCACTAAACAGTATCCTCCGGTTTAACGATCATTACCCGTATCATCCTAGAAATTGGATTGTTTACTGAAACTTTGAATTTTTTTTGTGGGTGCAGTTTAAACTCAAAAACTTACTCGAGTTCCATTTCTATCGAGTTAGTTGCGGTGGTAAGTTAATACGCTATTTGTCATAGTTATAAGCCCTACGCAACAGTATTTATTGTCAACTAGACTTACCACGAAGGTAAGTCTTGCGTACGTATGTTCAGTTATGTGAAAGTATTGTGCGTTACAAAAATATCCCAAAGAAAAAGTTTAAAGAACATGACTTGTTTTTTGTTTCAATTGAAATAGTTTCGGGGAGTGGTTACTATGGCATTGAATGCCTTTACCGTATAATACATAATTAAAAACTCCACTTTTTTTTAGTAGCTTGAATATTAGAAGTTAAAACCAACGTCTAACACTCCAGTGTAGTATTAGGCTCGCTCGCCATTTGTGCTCAAGCACATCACTAGTTACATTTTCATGTTACCGAACTGGTCGTCATAAACTTGGCGGTGAAAGGGTTAATGAATCTTACATTATCTGGAAATCACAGGACCATAGAAACACTTGACTCCAGCCCCCCGGTAACAAATGACTAACTATCACGTGTACCATTACTTTTCTTCTTTCACTTTCATTTATTTCACTACTGTAGCTATGTGTGTGCGTGTGTTTGACCAAATGATTCAGGAACTCTTCACCTTTCATTTGAATTCAATACTTTACAAATGAAGAGTTGAATAAATATAATGTGTGTGTGTGTGTGTGTGTGTGTGTGTCTGGCCACACATACAAATGGTTTCAAAGAATTATTCTGTTAGTAAATGAAATGACAAGAGTTCTAAAAGTTCAGACTTTAAGTCGCTCCCTATATATTTCAGGTTGTCTAAGTGTGCATTAAATGGAAATATCCACAAGTCAATTAAAATGAGTAATAAATATAGTAAATAAAAAAATAATTTCACAACGCCTCTTTCTTGTTAGTGGAGTTAAGAAGTCATTCTAGAGTTCCTCACCTCTAGTTTTGAAGTCCAGGAGTCATCACGTGTACATCAGTGGAGTAGTCACTGCACTATTACACCTGCCACTTCACACTCCTACATTGAAAGTGTATGTCTCAAGTAAAACTAGCTCAACATAATTCAAGATTCTCGGATTTGTGTTTTCGTGCTTGTAATTCTAACACATGTAGACATTTTTTAAAGAGAATCAGGCTAGTTTAGTACAGTACCTTCCACATTATATTATATTTATATTAACTACCACAAAACTTTATGAAAAATTGGGGCAAATTTCTCTACGAAAGTCAAACTAATATCTGGGATGTGTGTGTGTGTGTGTGCATATGGGGAGGGGAGCAAAGGTAAGCAAAGTACTTCCCTGTCTAACTCAAGTGCAGTGGAGCCTCCCTATTCCAAATAATCTTCCACGCCCCTGGACACCAAAAATGCCACAAAAGTTTATCAATTGATGAAATCACGAAGAAAGCATTTCGTCCAATAAGATCACATTTATCATTTCCTTAGCCCCAAAAGATATTACTGCTCAGTGTCATAATTTAGCAGCAGAAGAGATATTACAGGCTAAGCATCTTGCCACAGTCTGCCTTATGCTGCTCATATGGAAAGAAGTTTATTACAAATGACGCTGATTAAATTAGACTAGTTAGCCATTGTACATTGCTTTAAATTCACCAGAACAGTTATCTAATGATGACTAATTGACATTTGAAAAAAAAAAAAAAATCATATCTCAATGTATTCTATTTTTTTCTTTAATCCCTAAGGGGTGGGGGAAGGGCGGCAAACTAGATTTAAGGAGATGTACAAGCCCCCACCCCTCCGCTCCCTGAAAAAACCCTGGTATTACACAAGATAGAACAATACCATATAACTGTGGTTAGGAAGAAAACCGATGGGTCCAGCCACTAGTATTACGGCTTCAAGCCATGAAGGCTGAAACATCATCCCTAAAGTTAGTACAGCTAGCAACTGTCTTAGAGAAAATCATTCCTGGCATCACGTGATAAAATGCAGAGCAGTGGTAGAATATGAGAATGAAGTTAAAAGTCATGCAAACACACACACGCACACACATACAAAGCTCAACCGTGGTAATTATATATGGAAGCGAGTGAGACACTATCAGGGACAACACAAAAAATCAGGGATATATTATTGTATAATCATATATGCTTGGACGTATGTATGTAACTTTTGTACTTTGACTATCACATTTTTTGTGTACACTCGTTACCTTGGTTAACAACTCGCTGTTTGTCATCACTGTTCATACTTGAAAATTCATTGCCCAACATGCCAAGCTACCATGAGACTACACTGTAAATCTTGTGTTGCGTATATCCAGTGAACGCGTGCATGTGAGAGTGTTGTGTGTTACATCTGCTGACTAGCTAAGAACAAACAATAAATATACATTTGCTGCTTTATGTGTTAAGCTTCTTAGGTTCCTTCCCGTTTCTTTTGTTAGTAAGCAAGCCTTATATAGAGTTAGGATTTACACAGCGCAATAATTCCTTGGAATAGCTAGTTTTTTTTTTAAGTCTCAAAAATTGCCGTGAGTGGTCTCGTACGCTAATTTAAAAAAGTCGGCTGTGTAAAATTTTCAAACAAATTGTGCATGATGATTTATAAAGATGAATTTTACCCTTTCACCTTATTTTTTTACTGAAGCACATCACAAGTATAATGCCTTTTCCCCTACGACTGTGTATATGAGTGGGTGTGAATGATTGTGTGCTTGCGTACTTGAGCTACAGCAGAAGGAAGGGCGTGTATGGTCAGTGAAACTACACCACCTTGACTACCATACAAAAAACATTTGTACTGGCTATAAATTACATAGTACAGAAAAGCCTTAAATAAGAACAAGAAACAAAACAAAAAAAATGAAGCACCAAAAGGTGCGAACCCTCAGTGCTATTAAACATTACCTAGCTATTATAATATAATCTCCTTCAAAAAGAACAAAGCAATCTGTTAGCTATTTTAATGAGGCATCAATATAGCTCGAGCAATGAAAACAGTACATGGAAACGCTGTCTTCATAAGAGAAGCTAAACTAGCCAGAAACACTCACTGTTATAATTTTTCAACGTGAACTTCACTTCATTCAAATCCGTCGGTTAACTTTCCTGAGCATAAAGCAAATTACACTGCGGGC
>WLWD01005633.1_pt1 | contig 13807 bp, 11 predicted proteins | sample 6712731 | NCBI WGS metagenome assembly WLWD01 (sample SAMN12718690, study PRJNA576275) | sponge metagenome | isolation source: marine sponge | host: Mycale hentscheli | place: New Zealand: South Island, Marlborough, Capsize Point | collected 2014-11-01
TTTTCTGGAGGATGTTCAGTCATTGCTGACAAAATATTATAGGTGTAAAATATCTTAAGGTAGGTCAAACAGGCCTACAAAGAGGCTATATCTGTAGAAACTGTGCTTCAATTTTGGAGAAGCATCCAGGAATTAAGGGGACCCTGGACCTAACACCTGCTAAATCAGCTACCATTATGCTATTCAGAGGTATAACCTTCATTTTTAGCAGCTACTAAGATTGTCTTATAGGACACTAATTAAAACTTAGTACATCAGTCTTGTTTGAATTATTTTTTTCCAATGAGAAATCAAGAACTCCAAACTAAATACACCAGTACACTTTAACCTCAGTAGCAACATCTTAATATAGTATAATTTACATTATTAAAAAGAGACAATCCAAAATACTGCCAGAATTAATCAAACTAAAAGACTAGAGAGAATGTTAACATAATACATTATCTAACATGCTTATGCTATAAGTTTTCAGTTTTTGTGCAGAATATGTTTAGAACCAAACTTTAGAATCAAAAAATCACAAATTTAAATTAATCATTTCTTAGAAATATTGCTAGAATTATTGGAAGATATTGTGTTACTATGATACTGCTCATGACAGACCTTATCACAGATATGGGAATGTTTGAATTTGAGGAGTTATATTTTTTTACCAAAAAAAAACATTCAGTATCTCTTTACGACGTGTTCTTCTATATTTCTCCATCACATGTTCACAATATAATTAGCATCTTCAAAATTTGCGCTGTACTCAATTATTTTATTCAGGAGTGGTTGTCATACATCGTGCTATTGAATATGATCCTTTGTGTCACCATTATCAACAAAACTTCCTCACATTGTCGTTGTGGTGCCGTATTTTATCGGCACACATCAGAACATTTTGATGCTTTGACAATTATTGGGCTCAAAAACAAGTGAGGTCATTAAATTCAGTACTATAATTATGCTGTCTTCGCAGACTATTTGGCCATGTGGAAGCTTGTTTGCACATCTTGTCCATAGCAATTGCTCTTATACCATGTATGAAATAAGACAGACATTTATCACTTAGTGCCATTGATTGACCAAACCCTCGAACAGATTGTATAAAACTGAAACTTAACTATAGTCCATATTCTCAAACAGATCTAGCATGTGGGAGTTTAACTGTCAGGTCTTGGCTCTGGAGCTCACACACCTGGGGCTTATATGGTTGCTGCCACCAGATTCTTTCCTTAGTTTCCCCTCACTAAATCTTCCCAGCACACTGGCTCCCTTCCCTTAGGCGAGTAGGATGATAATAGATTCAGGAGGATGGTAAGTACAACGAGTTGCACACTATAAAGGAAAGAACAAAGGTTGCCAGGTGCATAACCCTTGTATACAATTACAAATATGAAGCCACGCCTACTGGCCACGATACACAATAAATAATGACAATAAATGACAACTAAGCTAATAGAGTCCTTTCAGCAGAGTTCTGGTACTGGCAACTCGGCGCCCTTAATTCTTGATATCTGTGTGGGTGTCTTTTGCAACCTCCCAGCCCCTCTTCCTTTCTTTGATATCATCTTCGTGTGGGCTATTCCCACATAGCACAATAGCTACCATAGATCAGTGAATATGCCTAAATAAGAATGGCTTCCATACTTTTGAATTATCTACTGAGCAATGGAACTGTTAGCTATTCACAAGAAAACCAGCCAAAAACATATAGGAGACCGGGTATTATATAAAAAAATTTGCCATTAACTGAATTTACCTTACAATAATTAGAATGATAAAATTTGCTATTATCATAATTAGAAAATTGGATGGCAGATACATCTGCTCCAGATGTCAATCAGGCACTGAAAAAGTTGTAAATCAGTGGTGTAGGAAGATGTTTTCGTAAAGGGGCACCAAAGTCACTTTTCTTTGTGGTTTAAAAGTGTTCATGAAATCACCCAATATTATGGGGGGCTCCAACCCCTGGAGCCCCCCCCCCTTCCTACGACACTGAAAATAATAGGCTACAAGTCTATTTACGTATGGCAACACATTCAAAGCAACCAGTATGGTAATAATGTAATAATATCGAGGGCCACTTGAAGGAGTTGTAATAGAATATCATTGCCATCACTGAGTACTGGGCCTACCAAACAAGTCTCCCTCTACCGGATACCAACACGGCAAACACATAGAACAAGAATTGTACTTCTTATCTCAGATAAAATATTTTTTTGTAACCTCATTTGCACCAAAACAAGTTCTTCATTCATACTGGACTAAGAAAATAACAAAAACAAAAACTAAGTTATACAATCACATTCTAGCTCCTCTATATTTTATCCAATACTACATAACTGGCAAGGAGATTTGAAAGAGCTTCATAGTGTCACTTGTAAGTTAAATTTAGGTAAATTGTTTTATAGTACAAGCGATGATATTCCGTAAACTAGGAGACCGGGTATTAAAATAATGGAGAATTTGATCTGGTTTACTGTTTGCTAGTTAAGTGTATAAACACTAATTTATCTGATTAAACAAGAAAGATGAAAGCCCTACCATAAGGAGTGGTGGTGCAGTCACTGTGCAATACAATCAGTTGTAAACTTAATGATGCGTTTCAGGATTTTTATTGATATAATTACACCAATGATGTTGTAAGTAATAACACTCACAAAATAGAAGTAAAAATATGATTGGACCAGCATAATAATGAAGTCATTATAAAATATGAAATCACAATTCTCACATCAATGAAATTGGTTAAAACAAAATCAAGAGAAGTTATTGTACGTGCTAATCAATCCCTTGAGTATTACAGTGAGTTCAATAAGTAATCCAACTAAAATAATATTAAATACACTCACAATGGACAATACAACTAAATATATAATATCACTGAATGTAGCAGCAGTCTTCATAGTACTTGCAATAGAGACATCCAAATGAGAAGTTGGGATTCCGTCATTGGATGTGATGGAAAACACTGTAGTTGATAACTTTGTTGATAATAATGGCTGGGAGGAAATTATTTCTGATTGGACAGTTAAGTTAATCATAACTGCAAAATAGAAAGAATACAATACTATAACATAGTAGTTACACTGACAATAAATGTTGATATTACATTATCCATACAACTTAATTTTAAAATGCAATTTTATCTCAATGTTTTTACAGGATAGCATTTAATAAAGCAAAAGTAATATGGCAAGTTACTTCATACTATATTGATATTTTCAATATCAGTGAATAAATAATAATTCTCTAAGTCTTATTATTTTCTTACTTGGCAAAAAGATTAACTCTCTTTCATCAGCCTTAATAGTCACCAAATATTCCAGTGAGTCATGAGGCAGTGATGTGTACAATGTACATATCCCATCACCATCACATGTGTTCGAGGATATATTGTAAATTTCTTCATATGTACTGTTAGTCACTGATGTAATGTTAACTACATAGTAATCAATTCTGTACTTGCATCGACAAATGTCTGAAGAATTAATCTATAACATATTTTGGTCATCAAAACTTACAATAATAATCATTTTTATTTAAATAATATATATGATTAATATAATTACCTGCCAGGTCCAGATTATTGTTATATTACTTAAGTCTACTCCAACATCAATTATTATAGAAATAGTTGGCGCTAAAGAGTAAATGCAACAATCATAATGGTTTTACTTCAAAATAAACAATATCATAAAATAAATTATTATCATACCTTGTCTATAAATAAATAATGTATCATACATAATTGTGTTGTCACTGTAGTTAAATTTTTGAATTGTAATTTTATATTCCTTTTGACTATATAATCCATTGCATTTGAAGGTTTCATTGCATATAGAACAATTTGCTGGCGGAATAATGTCAAAAACATAATTGCTTATGTTATAATAACTTCTGGACGAACTGGTCTGAAGTTCAGTAAAGAAATTAAATGAGTCTCTTTCTTCCACTTCTTTCCAGCACTGCAGTTCCGTTAATACTGATAATAAAGTACTACTTTAACCCTTATAAGTGTACAGTATTTTTAACATTATACTTGATATTTGGACAATTATTGTTATTGTAATGCAGATATTATTTTCTAAGATTCATTCTAAAGCCCTATTACTATTGATGTTTGAAAAACAGATGACTGTGACTAGCTCTTCTTTTTATTGTTTTGTTTTGATCCTAATGATGAAAGGAGTGCTCAGGTAGCTGGAGCCCCCAGTAATGCTGGGGCACTATCTTAATACCTAAATACCTTTGAACCCCCACCCATCCACATGCCAAAACATCTTTCTCAGCCATAGTTAATTTGTGCAAATAACTGACAAAGTTCATTAAAATGAAAAAGAGGCATACAAAAATGCAAGATGTTATAACAGTTGATTTCAATGATGCCTGGATTAGTATCTAATAGCTAGTATTAGTATTCAATTTACCTATATCCATTTTAAACGTAAATTAACTAATTGAAAACAAAACACATGAAATTGAGTGAAGGAAAAAAATGTGAAAATGTATATATCTGTATACTGAGAGAATTTTAAGCAGGCAATTCATACTTCACAATCTGAAATTGCTAAATACACTATGTATTACCATCTGGATGGGTTGAAATAAATATTGAAGTATTAAGTAGACTTTGTCCACACCAAATCTTAGAAATATTACTTCTGACAATGTCTCGTGTACTAGTGCATGCAATAGACGTGTAATTATACACAGATGGATTATGTTGCACCACATTAGTTACTAATATTACAAGGCCAGAGTGAATTGAGTCATTAGTAGTTATATTTACTGCTATAGAATTTTTCATATCTATTTCTGAATATCTTGCTATTGGAGTTGTGTTAGAGTTGATCCACCACAAGACTGTTGCTAATCTGTTGCCATGACAAGTAAACATAATATCTCCAGGACATTCAGAATAGAGTGAATTAGGACCTGACGCCATTGTCACTCTGTCACTTGCATTAACTGCAACTATTCAAATCAATATAATTGACTATAATATTGAATACAAGTATAATGTATACCTACTAATTCTAGCAGTGAAAAGATAAAATATAACACAAACATTATCTGCTGTGCTGAATGATACTTGAATGGGCATCCAGGATTGTTAAATACCTAGTCAAGATATGAAACTGAAAGTAGTGGGACTAGCTATGGCTATTGATGGTAATGGCACACTGTCAAAACAGCCAGATTCACGTATCTGAAGTAGTACTGCCACCTAATACGACACTGTCTATGACAGTCCACACAGATTTGTACTATAGAGTAATTAGCTAGGTAAGTAAATTTCCTTTTTTCTTCATTTTCCCATCTGTCAAAAAAATGATTTCAATGAAAACAAAAGACATTAAATGCTATTTCAGTGTTCAGTGTTACTCTGATACTGCAGTTTTAATAACCAGCATTTTCCCACGGGACTAGATACTGGCTAGTCGACCGTAAAAGCAATCACTATCACATTTGCTGCAATGTACCCTCTTACCTATATATGAAATACTGGATGCAATTGCCACGTCTTCAGGCCTTATAAATTGCCATACAAAATGTCTTAGAATAACTTCACGTGCATATATGTCATCTAGAAATACCAATTATTCTGTTCAACCTCCAGACTCCGAAGACCAACCATGATTTGAATAAAGTATATATCATTTTTTTGTTGATTGATTTGTTTTGATTTATAATTTATTCCCATTCTCATTGAAGATATCCCACTTCATATACAACTACCTGGTGCTGACTAGAACAGGATTTAATAGCTGTGAAGATCAAACAAAAACATTTCTAGTTGGGTTTTTTTCCATGATTGGATATGTTAATGTTGAATTACAGAATTTTCGAAACAATGTTATCACAAAGTGCAGCTAAAATTGTGATTTTACCGAGACTATAAACTATACTGACTCCCAATGCTATTATTCCTGGTCATGCATGATATAGTCCCATTGGGAAACAATAATAGTCATAGTGTAGTAGTAGGAGAAACATCAAATGCTATGCACTCCATTAAAAACCCATCCACACGCATTGACAACAAAAAGTATGAAAATAAATAAATAAGCAAATAAACACTATTTTAAAGATAGGTATGAATGCAAATAAACTCTTTATTCTAAACAAACACACTTAGTCCATGAGTCAATCCCCAAAATTTTGACTTTGAGTATCAATTGGGAGAGTAATTCTTACATTGATTTTATGTAACAGTGGTGATTGTAGTATATAAAAATGTGTGATGGACCTGTCACAAAATTAGCTATCAGCACTTTGGATATGATCTTTCAAAATGGCCGACACGTTCAAGTGATATGAATGTAATGCGCATTATAGCAAGTAAACACGTTATTCTAAACATACTCACAATAATGCAACTAAACACTGGGAATCGAAACCAGGACCGCTTGTATAGTGCACAAGCACTCTGCCACTGAGCTAATACAACAAATCGGCGAACAAACACTCCAATTCTATATTTATACCATTAAGGGGTACTGCTATGCTACAGTCTCACTCTCAACAGACCAACACATTTCTTTTCTTTTTTTTAATATTCGTTGAATTTTTTTACTCCTCTATTTTATCACTTTAAAGTTTCTTTCTCAGCCTTCTTTTACTCATTAGATGTATTCTCTCTCTTCCACAGGCTTTTTTAAGCAATACAGAATTAAAAATATTTGGTCGCCACTGGGAATCCAACCCAGGACCGCTTGTATAGTGCACAAGCACTCTGCCACTGAGCTACGACAACCAGACAGCAATATATTTCTCCACTTTTTTGGGGAATCAATATCCTATAGTAATGCAGGCCCCTATCCTCTACTGAAAAGGAGTGAAAATGTGAAATTCCTGACTGCAGGTAATTCAAGTTTTTGCCCTGAGATTTATGAAGTATATAGCTCACTGTATATTTTAGCATAAATCAATATTTACAACCAGCTATTGACAATCTTGAATGTTTTGAAGTCATTCTAAAAACACTGAAAAGATACAATCATTTATATCAGCATGCACAATTATACTTGTGTCAGTGTTTCTGCAATGCTGAAGTAGACCCTTGATTTACACTTCAAGGTGTTATTATAAGACTCCACTTTAACAGTGTAGTGGACCATGCCACAGTTGATTACACTTGGTGTTTGAGAAACAATGCTTTCATAGAATACTATTACCACCAAATCAAAAATTTATACTTTCATATTCCATATTCTTATGTATGTTTATAATATAATTTTTGGGGAAATAAATCATTTCACAACTTCTTGAAATTTGATAACTTTCATATTATTATCAATGATACATTTTGGGAAAGAATGTCTGTACATTTTATAGTAAAGCAAAACGTCTAATATTGACAGAAAAATATCTAGTACAATAATGAACATCAAATTGTCTTTTTTCGTTTATTTTTTGTGTTTAACAGGTGAGAATACTTCAGTGAAGACAATAAAACACATGACATGTGTTTTATTTAATTTTAGTAATTGTGGTAAATGGAAGTGACCGAGTGACACTGACGTCTGGTCCTAATTCACTCTATTCTGAATGTCCTGGAGATATAGTGTTCACTTGTCAAGCCAACAGATTATCAGGAGTATTCTGGTGGATCAACTCTAACACAACTCCAATAGCTAGATATACAGCAATTGGTGTGAATGTCAATTTACCAATTAATCTCACCACTTCAGATTCTCTTCAACAAGGACTTATAATTCTACTAACTAATGTAGTGCCATATGATCCTACACTGGATAGTTACACTTCAATAGCATGTACTACTACACATAATATCTATAATAAAAACATTTCTAAATTATGGTGTGGACAAAGTCTACTCAATGCTTCATTGCCTATATTTAAAACCAGAAATGCTATAGAATCACCTGAAATAATTTGTTCAATAATACCAAATGTAAAATTTGGCACATTTAATTTAAAGATAATACAACAAGCAAATATAAAATCAAGAATGTCCATTTCAAATGAAAATTTCCTAAGTTGTTGTTTTTGTACAAATTATAATGGAAGTCTAAAATGTTTTCAATTATGTAATAATATAGAATATCAAATTCCCATTATAATATTCTATTACAATATAAGTACTCTAAATCATTTTATCTTGTCAGTATACAATCCAGGTAGGTTTAATAATAATTTTAAGTCATTTAACCCTACCAATTGAATATGTACTTACATACTGTTTCAAATTGTATTTCATTAATAACAGGTGAAATATCTCCCAAGGATTACCAGTGGTACTATAACATCTGACAAGGAAGTGCTCCTCAGCAATATAACACTACAATGGACATATCTGGTGATTACTTAATAATAATTATGTTACTAGATTACTTTATAGTAATATTTACTGAGAGTTAACTTAATTTGATTTAGGATAACAGTTCAGAGAGTGGTTTATGCTACAGAATCATAGCCTACACAGTTAATATCACATCATTAACAGATTACGTAGTGAATATCTACAATTCAACAAATGTCATTAATTCCTATGGAATATACAATTTTTCCACTACTCTTTCATATAGTCCTTATGGATATCCAGTGTCTATACAAACTGACAATGGCAATGCAAATTCAATTATTGGTTCTCCTACAATAATTTACAAAGGTAAAATGTTAAAATATTGAATATAACTCATGATTAATAATATACTATATTTAGTATAAGTAGTATATAACTTATATGAAACACTGAGCAAATAGCTTGCTAGTATCAAAGTATTGAAGCTGTAGAGAAAAAAATATATAAGATTAACAGTAGAAGATTGATAGTATAAAAACCAGAAAAAAAACAACAACATTGACTGCACAGTTTATCAAAGTATCACTCACCTATAGCTAGCTAATTTGAGGTGGCATATGTAAAGTCAGAACACAAATATTTTAATCAATTTTATATTATATATTTTTGCAGAATTTTCAGATATAGTATGTAATACTGAGCAACATCCAGAAAACTATTTAAAGATTACCTTCAAACTTCCACTAAACCAAACCTTCAATGATTACAATGTGCAGATATTGCCTATTTTAAACTGTTCAGGAGAACTACAATCATAATATCATAATTATGTTTGTCAAAAATTATCTCCTTCAGATAACTACTATGTGACAATAACTAAGTTATACTATCATGCTGGGACAGTTGCTCAGGAAGTTTGTTTCTATATTTCACAAGTAAAAATGCAGTACTGACTTTCAGTATTTTATTATATATTATATTAATATGCAGGATTTGTTAAATATTTTAATTGATCAAAAATTGTAGCATGTAAAAGTATAATATATTTAATATGTTTGTACATATTCTTATACTAGCTCCAGAAGCACCAATACTTGTTGCTGCATATGCTACCAATGAATTTGCAAAAAAATTCAGTATACTAGCTCTACAATGGACAGCATCTTATAAGGTATCATAATTATAACTATAATAATTAATTATATTAATAGCTTATGCAAAACATTTAAAATTAATGTTTAAGAATATTTATAATTAATCAAAAATATTTGTGAATTCAATTGGCCATAAATTACTTATAGAATAAAAGTTTAGGAACATTGTTTGTATGCCCCACTGTTTATTGTATATATACTTTCTATCGACACTTTTTTGCAGAATGAAACTGCCAGAATGAGGAGATGTGAATACAGTAGACATTATTTCAGGATTATTATCAGGTTTCAAACAGAAATGATACAAAAGGACCTGAATTATTCAACATGCAGTATTAATATATGTTCCTATTCCTCAATACTGGCTCATAGCCCTATAGGATACAATGTAACAATACAGGCTGGCAATGATGTGGGACTGTCTTCACCAGTAACAGTACAAGTTTATACAGCAAAAGAAATGCAAGCTACCAATGAGATGAAGACATTAAATAGTAAGTATAAGGTTATAGGATTTGATCGTCAGATATGCATATATGTGACCGTCTACAGGAAAACCGGGCACAACGCGGCACCCTTCGAAAAAATTTTTTTTGCACTTACAGAGTTGTCGGCGTCCAGACATTGAGCTCTCCAGTTTTATCGTCGTAGCTTAAGTCGTTCCCACTATAATAGACCTAACTGTTCCCTTCCGTCGGCTTGAAACAATACATTTTTTAGAAATCGATCAATCTTTTCTCGATATTTACGCATGCCGTGTTGTGCCCGGGTTTTCCTGTAGGCGGTCACATATATATAATTATATATATATATATATATATAAGTATATAATACTTGTTACATGAGTCAGACTGTGATGGCTGAGATATTTCAAGAGCAGGCTAATTTATTTTCATGAACCAGAGGCAGAGTGAAAATAAAGCCTGAGAATGAAATATCTCCAAATAACACTCTGACAAGTGTAATAAGTGGCTTATTTCACACTAGATACCTTCACTACTGTAGTTAGTACCAGAGGTAGGGTAACTCAAAGCAAAAGTTAGTTATAGGGGCTACCCACACCACCAGCTGATATTTTAGCAGCTGATATTTTAGCAGCTGCTCTAACCCCCCCCCCCCCCCCCCCCCCCCCACCCCCATTGAGTAGTAGGGTACACCACTAGGAAGGCAGCTGTAAAAACTGAAGGTATTGTAAAAACCCAAAATTTGAAAAGTTTGGCTAGTTGCTATAACTACAAGGGTAATGAGCTTGGGCAGTACAGCTTGAATAACAGAGTGAAATATCTTGAGTTATTTCACAGGTCACACTACCTAAAAATATCATTGTGAAGATATCTAGGGTGGAATAAATAAATATATATATTATATATAATATATATGTGACGGGATTTGTGAAAACCCGGCTAAACGGGGCATCTAAAGTTTTCTAATTTATTCTACCAGTAGGCTGCACGGGGCCTTGGGATGCCTTCCTCCTAATTTGGAAGCTGTAGCACAAGCCGTCTTCGCCCTACGCACTACAACACTTCAGTATTCTTGCTAAACTTATTATTGCTGATTTCGAAAAAACGCCGGGTAAAGGCGTTGCTAAGGTCAGGGGGCGTGCCTTGTGTCCGTATACTATTACTGCGTGTCTCCGGGACACTATGGAATAAACCGGTTACAGGCAGATTGAAAGAAGTCTATAAAAGGCTTAATGCAGGGCTCCTTAAGAAACTATGACGACGAGAATTGCGTGAGTACGTGAATTATGTAGAATAGTAAGTGTATTAGTTAGCTACAGTTATTTCCCGGCTGTTAGTGAAAAGCCCGCCAATAATTTCTTAGCAACTCTCCGTACACCAGTCCAACCGGCTAGTGTTTCTAGCCTCCTAGTGTGAGTTCTAGAGCACGCCAGAGCTTACAACTGCGTCATAAGCTAGAGCTAACTGGTGTCGATCCATTTCTGCCATAAAAATTTTTTCGAAAAAATCGACCCATTAAGGCTTTACCCGGTGATACTGAAAAAAATTGTTTGCCGCGTTTAGGCGTATTTTCCCAAATCCGGTCACATATATTATAATATATAATATATATTATTATAATATATAATATATATATGAGACTGTCTATAGGAAAACCGGGCACAACGCGGCGTGCGTAAATATCGAGAAAAGATCGATCGATTTCTTAAGAAAAATGTATTGTTTCAAGCCGACGGAAGGGAACGGTTAGGTCTATTATTGTGGGAACTACTTAAGCTACGATGATAAAACTATGAGAGCTCAATATCTGGACACCGACAACTTTGTAAGTGAAAAAAAAATTTTTCGAAGGGTGCCGCGTTGTGCCCGGTTTTCCTTTAGACGGTCACATATATATATTATAATATATAATATATATATATATATAATACATTAATAAAGTTACCATAAACAACAGCATGCAAAAAGGTGCAATAATAAAGACCTAGAAATAACTACTTTAAATTATTGTATTTACCTATTAGCTTATAGCATATTAGGACGTCTAATTTTAAAGCTACACTTTGAGTTTCCACCCTAGCTAATGCAAAGCTTGGCTGTAATGGTAACAAATATAAAATTCTGGTACCAATAATTATCTAGGTAAGACTTTAATGACACCTTTGATAAAAGAAATTTTAACCAAACCAAGAGAGTGACAATTGTATTATCTGTATATATTTATTTTTTATGTGCAGAGTTATTCTATACATCAATGCTGAATTTTCATTAATAATTAAATGTAATTTTATTGTGTATTGTCTTGATAGAGAATGTGTCATCTGAAAACAGTTACATTAAAGTAGGTATTTCTGTCGGATCATTCATAGCTGGTATCACATTAGGACTAACATGATCATTCATAGCTGGTATCACATTAGGACTAACATGTGGGTTACTGTGTCTAACTACTCTGCATAAGAAATCATTACAAATAAAATGTAGGGATAAACAGACTACACCTGTACCTAAATATGAAGATATAAACTTACAAGACCATCCTACAGCTGAAGTTGGGATTACAACAAATGTGGCTTATGGTCAAACAATGAATATAAACTAATGATGCAGAATTAATAAAACCGCCAATAAACATTTCATGCTGTAGTTGTTCAGACTAGACCGATATCACATGATCATGATGTGTATAATATTCTATTTTTATTTTGTATTTTTTTAACATTGTTTTCACTACATACATTCCTAAAAATTATATTTTACAACCAAACAAATACTACTATTGAGAAATTATAAGGGGCAACTTATGATAACATAGCTAGTGATCAATAAACATCACAGCAATATAGCTATCATACATAATATTTTTCCAATCTTTGTTATAATTATTACTTTCGGGGACATTGAAAGTATCTGGGTAAGGCCATACAATATAGACAGGAGATTGTATTACTACAAGAAATCCAATATTGCAAACAATTCTAAAATTGGATATTATTAAACTATAACGTTGAATAATCATATAATTGTGTCCTTTTCTACTACATCGCAAAATAAGTATATATATTATGTAGTGTTCTGAGGACTATTATTAGCACTATTCACTTTTCTATTCAGGCTTCATAATTTCATTGTAAAATAAAACTATATAAAGTGAAGTTAAAGATTTGCATTTGTGCCTCATATAACTCTATAATTTACTCAGCGTCCCATCTTTCTTCCCTTTCTACCAAATAGCCAGAAAAAATTACCAAAAACAGTAATAAAAAGGTGAGGGGGATTTTAACTAGAATATATCACAAAAAAAGTTGCGTGAGAATACTATACCTCACAAATTTGTTTTTTATCTCCCTTCTCAGACCAATAACTGATGTCAAAACTTCACAAACAAATTACTTGTACAAATTGTTTATTTGTCACTTTTGTGGGACATAAATTAGAAATAAAAATTGTAGCACCCACAAAATAATATACAATCTTATTCTACAAAATTTTCTATTAATGACCACATTATTAAGTTTAACCAGTGGTGTGCTGGAACACAAATATTAAGCGAGCCTGTTTAGTTTGGTTACATAAAAGTACTGTATTGTTACATAATTTTATTTTAGCTTAGTTCATGCAAACAATATAACAATATTATACAGTTAACCACTTTTTAGCAAACAATTCCTGAATTACTCTCATACCTCTGAGTGGTGGTCACTTGTGCAGTATCAAATTTAAGCCAGTCTGACTACCTCAATTACCATGAACAAACTCTCAACTCTACAAAAAATATGCCCAGGTTTAATCTTGTAATTTGATCTAACAAATACAGAATTATGCACTTACTTCAGCTCCTCCAAGTAGTGGTAGCTTCCTTATAGTGTTAATATTAAGCCATTCTGATTACAAATGGCTCTTGACAACCAACAAATGGCACCCCCCCCCCC
>WLWD01001104.1_pt1 | contig 13803 bp, 11 predicted proteins | sample 6712731 | NCBI WGS metagenome assembly WLWD01 (sample SAMN12718690, study PRJNA576275) | sponge metagenome | isolation source: marine sponge | host: Mycale hentscheli | place: New Zealand: South Island, Marlborough, Capsize Point | collected 2014-11-01
AAACTCATCAAAATGCTAGTCTTTAAGAATGATGAAATTAAACATAGAGAAACTAACTATTGATCACGTAGCAACAAGCTGTATGTAGTAACATCACCTAATGCTGAAGATATTACAGTTTTTTGCATCAAAAGAACTACATTAGTATCTAATTCACTATTTCTACATTCGTCCTTACTGTTATGAAAACTAGAGCAACAAACACCAACACATTCACAGTTCCAGACAGACTGAGGAATAGACATGATGACCTCTAAAAGCTCAAATTGGTTTATCCAGTAAAATGACCACTAATCTTAACACAGCTTGAATGCCAGCCTTGGCCATGATCAGACACACGGTTACAAGTAGGAGAACCTTTGCCAGTGGGAGTCAACTAAGTATGTCAGCATAAGTATGTTGCTTTAACCTTCTCCACCAACTGATACAACCACAGAGTCCACTATTGAATATGATTAGATGCTTAACAAGGAAAGAGCTTTGTGGGACAGAGCTAAGACTACACTACGGTTGGTGGTCAGTCTGTAAAATAAATATACAAGAAATCTTTACTACTATCATTTCGGACAAGCGTGTGTAAACTAGTTATAGTGTTCTAACATTCACAATACAACATATTGTAGCTTCAGTGGAATGCCGTACAATAGACTAGTGTTGTACGATACTGAGCCCAAAAATATCGCAATACTATTATTGTCAAAATACACCCACATTACTAAATATAGTATATTATTTTTTATCAAATTTTAATTCCAAATTTAATAAATAATTTGGTGGCTTACAACATAGCTAACCATGACATGGTTGGTCACTACATGATCATTACATGGTTAGTCATTACATGACCCAAAAAAGTATTATTTAAGTTTCTTGTTTGAGTAATTCTGTGTGCTGCAACAATTTGTCCACACATACTGAAAGTCCATTGTGAGTTCACTCTAGTTCCACTAGTCAGTAGAAACTAAAATGTCTCTACAAAATATAGTGCAGTAATAATTTCAATATCACGATGTTACTAAATACCTATAATCATACAACACTACTCACCCTCACTAATCCGAACCTCGCTCGACTGAAACCTCGTTAGTCCAAACATTTGGGACACAGCAATCCAATGATGGAACTATTAAAAAATGTCAGCTCAAATGTTTCCTGTCGATACTTACCAGCTGTCATGATATTCAATAAAATTTAATGGATACAACAAAATCTCACATTGAGTGATAAACTGCAAACGGTGACAAAAAATATCAGTTCAGTTTTCATTTTTATGTGTTCTGGCCCCTCGCTCATTTTTTTGTAGTGATGAAGGTCATTGCTCTCTCCATGTTATGGGGAGTGGCCATAAGAAATGACGTCATGTGAAATTGCAGGGGTGTGCCCACGTATAGCTAGCACTGATCGTGTAATGTTGTTTTTTTTAACTGACATTTACTGGAATACAAAACTGAAATTTAAAAAAGTGGCAACTTGGATCATCATCTAGCTCAAGTTCTTACCTAAACTGAACATTAAGAGCCTCCATCAAAAAAAAAGTCCAAGTAGACATCTTCACACACATGCATGCTGAAGGTTAATTAATTAGACCTCTTTATTTGCTATCATGTGACATTCCACACAGCCAGACATTTAACATTGTCAACTAACACTTTAATTTATAATTGTTCTTAGTTGTCTTGAAAACACAAGGAAAAGCACTGAGCAGCTGCTTCACATGCTTGGTTACACACATACATACATACTTGGGCAGCTCTAGATCAGCACTGAGCTGCTGGTGGCTGCCTAGAGTGCAACCGCACCTAACTATCTCCAACCAAACTAACCACCTTACACACTTAACAGAAAACTTCAACTTAGTTTCATTATTATGTATCAAAGTCCATAACTACTCCCACTCACTAATACTCCCCACTAATACTCCCACTAATACTCCCACTAATACTCCCACTAATACTCCCCACTAATACTCCCACTAATACTCCCACTAATACTCCCCACTAATACTCCCACTAATACTCCCCACTAATACTCCCACTAATCTCCCACTAATACTCTCCACTAATACTCTCCCACTAATACTCCCCTACTCCCCACTAATAATCCCCACTAATCTCCCACTATACTCCCACTAATCACTACTACTCCCCACTAATACCCCACTACTCCCCACTAATACCCCACTAATACTCCCACTAATAATCCCCACACTACTCCCACTAATACTCCCCACTAATACTCCCCCCACAATACTCCCCACTAATACTCCCAAATACTCCACCTACTACTCCCCACTAATACTACTCCCACTAATACTCCCACTAATACTCCCCACTAATACTCCCCCTAATACTCCCCACTAAGCCTCCCCACTAACTACTCCCCACTAATACTCCCCACTAATACTCCCAAATACTCCCACTACTCCCCACTAATACCCCACTACTACTCCCCACTAATACTCCCCCACTAATACCCCCACTAATACTCCCCACTAATACTCCCACTAATACTCCCACTAATACTCCCCACTAATACTCCCCACTAATACTCCCCACTAATACTCCCCACTAATAATTACAAATATATTGCTAAAAATACTGGAAATTTCTCTATTTTCAGGTACGCAAGCAACTGACCAATTTAAGATAAAGTGCCGGAGCTAGCCGGAGCTAGGGAATAACAAAGTTATGAGACACACTCAATATTCAGTTGTTGTTTTAAGAAATTACATGATATTGCTCCACAAAAGTACATACTCTTTTTTTTAATAGTAAGTTAAACCCAATGTTATTGCAACTTAAAACAACACAACAACAACAACAAAAACAACTGAAGTATCACCACTCAAAAAACAAACAAACTGGGTCTACTTATCCTAGAAACATACCACATTGGACGTTATGTGATAGTGGAGTGCACAACTAAAACTTTGATCACTAATATGTACACATTCCTTCCATAAAGTTCAGTAACACCACAATTGATAGAAACTCATAATGTAACACATTATTGACACATTGGCAAATACTAGATTAGTAGTAGGAGGCAGAGATCCTGTGTACACCATTGTGGTTCTGGGTGAGGTCAAGCAACCATTTAGCTCACCCCAACCCCAAAGGAGAGAAACCACATAATTACTTGTGTGTGTGTGTGTGTGTGTGTGTAACTTAATTAAACTGCTGCTTGATATTCATACAAGTGCAGATACCTCTCAGATCCTCCATTTCTGTATTCCTACTGGTGCAACCCAGTTTTAATAAAATTTAGTTATGAATTTACCAGAGTCATTAATCTTTACTTAGGTTATTTAATAGCATGCACTATAATTGCCTATTCCTCCCACAACACCTCACATAACATCAATACAATCAATAGTGGGCACACTCAAAGTGTTATCTGGACTCAAAGAAGTGGATACTATCAAGTAGTGTGTTCAGGACTCGCAATAAAATGACTGAACCCCTAGAACTAGTCAGAAGGCACAGCAAGACAATCACATTAACGCATACACTTAATTTCCTGTAAACCCTTTACCTTACAATGATTTCTCATAACAATATTCATAAAAAACCACACATAGTTCATCATGCGTCATAACAATAAATGTATGTGATGTACAATGTTCAAGTTGGAAGTTTCAATGAATAATCTGGTCCTTGATAGTTGGGGATGCTAGTAGTCAGCTCGCTCCATAGCCGCATTCCAGCCGGGCGCAGACTCATTGACTTCCTGGTCCTTCGAACCACGGATCTATAACCGATCCTTTCCGTTCAGGAGCTTACAACTCCTGTTCAGTGTAAGCATAGCAATTTACTTGTTTCTCACCACACAGGTAGTGTGTGTATGTGTGTGCGCGTGCATGGTGCTTAGCAGTGGGAGGGGAGTGGGAGAGATTTTGAAATGGTCTTACAATAACTATTATTTGCCTGCCAAAAAATAAAAAAGTAGAACATTGAAGGAAAAAAAAAAAAAAAAGATAATGAAAAAAAGAAAGAAAGAAAACAACAACAAGCACTAATATTTTGCTTGACAGCCTGAATAGACTGCTCTTCTCAACCCTATCAAAAGAAAAAGTGCTGAAAATAAAATAGACCATACATCAATACTTAAACACAGGTACAGGGTGCATAATCAAAACTCACAGAAGAACGCGTGTTCTTCTGTGAGTTCAACTATGGCTTGCAATCTAATGTGGGAGGCAGCAGTTCTGGGCAACACTGGTTGTTGATTGCTGTGTTCACTCCTTCATCTCTACGACTACTCCAGTTGTTGTACTTATTATTTTCTTATATTTCCATTTTTATCAAATTTACTTCAATGTTGTAACTTATATAATCTTTTTTTTTTTTAACAATAATAACAACAACAACAATAATAAGAGCACCAAAGGTGCAAACCCAGTACCACTCAAAACTAGCTACATGTCTAAAAAATACCTTAAAATATCCATAGACACGGCCATATGCGTGCATGGCCTTCTATTAACTATACCTAATTAATTAATTGTAGCATTATTGACCCTTACGGGTCAGATAGTGCTGCCCCTTAATCATAGTAGTTAGAGCAATAGCAGCTCTGAAGCTTGGAACCAAGGTTTTAATCTTAGCTACAACATAGACTTTTGTACTCATTTTGCAACTGTTATTCTTATTATTATTATTATTATTATTATTATTGTTATTATTATTATTATTGTTATTATTATTTATTGTTATTATTATTATTATTACTGTTATTATTATTGTTTTGGCTAGCCCATCGAAAGAAGCAAAATCTCATGATACATTTAAATAAACTGGCCTCAAAGTTTACAGTGCATCCTGATGTGTTCATGACAACATTTCTTATCAGTAAAAATTTGTTTTTTAAACAGTTAAGTAACTGTACTAGTGGTGTTAACTATACTAGTGGTGTTAACTATACTAGTGGTGTTAACTATACTAGTGGTGTTGACTATTTGCTTGACCTCACCCAAACCACAGTGGTGTTAACTATACTAGTGGTGTTAACTACACTAGTGGTGTTAACTACACTAGTGGTGTTAACTACACTAGTGGTGTTAACTACACTAGTGGTGTTAACTACACTAGTGGTGTTAACTGTACTAGTGGTGTGCTTGAGCACAAATGGCGAGCGAGCCTTAAACTACACTATTGTTAAATGATTGATTGTAACTACTAACACTCAAGCTACTAAAATAAAGTCGAGTTTTTTAATTACATATATGCGGTAAAGGGGATTCAATGCCATAGTAACTGCTCCCCGCAACTGTTTGAATTGAAAGAGAAGCAACAAAATCAAGTCATTTACAATTTTCTTTGTGATATTCTTAATAGTAGTTGTAACGCACAATACTTTCACACAACTGAACATACCTACGCAAGACTTACCTTCGTGGCTCGTGTGGACAATGAATTTTCAAGTAAATACTGTTGTGTAGGGCTTATAACTGTGACAAATAGCGTATTAACTTACCACTAACTCGAATAGAAATGGAGCTCCCATAAGTTTTTGAGTTTTAACTGCACCCGCAAAACAATTCAAAGCGGTAAACAATTCAATTTCTAAGGTGATACGGGTTATGATCGCTAAACCGGAGGATTCTGTTTAGTAAAGTTTGGGACAGGGTCGAACACGGAGCGAACACAAAAATATGCAAGGGTCAAAGTACAAAATGACATATGTACGTCCACACATATATAAACAAACAAACATCCCAGATTTTCAATTATGTTACCCCTGAGAGTGTTTCGCTCGCTCCGATCACTCGCCAACTATAAGACAACACATCACTAGCCATGCTGTTGGGCCTCCTCATTTTATGAGCAAATAATTGAGAAGAAAGTGATGTGAGCAAGACACTCAACATCTGACTCAATCAACAATATATGGTGTGTGTAATCTGTGTGTGTGGTATATTGCCTAATATTAATTAATCAACGGTGTTTGTGACAGTAACTACCATTTTTAAAAAGTTTGTGTGTTAGGTTGTCTTTTTAAAAGGCTATGAAAAAATAAGGGAGGTGTATTTACAAGTTCAGATTTAGTTCCCAAAAGGGACCAAGACATATACATACATACATACATACATACATACATATATACATACACATACATGCATACACACGTACTTACATACATACATACATGCATACACACACACACACATGTATGTGACTGTCTACCGGAAAACCAGGCATAATGCGGCCCCAATCAAATTTTTTTTCACCTATGGGGCATCCAGATATTGAGCTCTCCAAGTTTTATTGCCGTAATTTAAAATGTTTCCGATATATTTGACCTAACCGTTCCCTTTCGTAGGCTTATTTAATTAATTTGATCAATATTTTCTTGACGTTTACATGTGCCGCGTTGTGCCCTGAATTTTTTTTGACAGTCACATACACACACACATACATACACACATACGGTTATAGATCCATGGTTCGAAGGACAAGGAGTCTTGGTTACACAGCCTGGAAGAAGGACACAGGATAGACTGAAGTGGAAGTAAAGTGATAGACAAGGAAACCAACTGGCATAAGAGACGGATCAAAGAGGCTATTCATATCAGGAGAACTCCAAACTTTAACCAAGATGAAGGTCTTGCCATCAGCCCTATCTGGACAAGTGACATTACGAGATGATTGGCATTATCCTCACAGTTATTATTATTATTATTTATTATTATTGCCATTATGTTATTGTTTATTAGCTGCTAATTTTACTTAATTATCAAGTTATCATTCCTTTCTTCCTCCTAGTTCTTCATCCTTTCATCATTTCCATTCACTTTCTTTCATCCTTAGTTCTTTATCCTTTATTCTTTCTCCCTTTGTTCCTTATCCCCAATCCTTTAGACTGCCAATCAACACCTTTTAGCACCCCTAGCCAAACCAGTCACCTATTTTACTGAGTCACTCAACCACTCATTTCACTTTTTTGTTTTTTGCTTTTTCTTGTATCTGAAGAAGACCAGCAAACTTGGTCGAAACGTCGTAAAAAATTGTAAAAAATTAAAAGTTTACTTGACGCGTGTAGTCCAAAATTAAACAACTAATCAACAGAATTACCTAACCACGTCACTATGACTGTCAAGAACTACATTGCAGTGTTGATGTTGTAATAGAATGTGAAGGTGAGGTACACGTGTGGATATAATGATGGCTGCAATAGTGCAGTGTGGGAAACGAAATGATAAAGCTTAGTAAACGAAACTCACAGGAAGATGTTCAGCAAAATAGTAGTAAAAAATACATTTAGTCTTTAGTACTGTAATTTGGACTGAAGGGTGTTCTAATGAACTAATAATATAAGCACATTAGAAATGATTTGTAATGTATTACTGAGAGGTATGGTCAAGCAACTTCTTTGTGTGTGCATGCACTACTCTTTGGATTTTTTCGGATAGCGAATTAAAGTTCTACTGTACAATAAGCCACACTAGTGTAGATCTTGATCCATCTTGTTGAACCATGCAATGGTTAGAAAAAGATAAGGTGTTGGTTTTTTGTTTAGAGTGTTTTGTGGCATTGTAAGAATGAATTGTTTTTGTGTTTTGACAAATGAATATCTTTTTTATAAACATTCAGTTGAGATGTGATGTAATGCAGAGACTCAACAATAACGTAGTTCTTGTATGGCTTCATTGTACCTATCTATCAGTGATTCAGAAAAATCCTATCCAAGTTTTTGTGCAGCATGCATAGTAATGACTTTCGCTTTTCCACATTTAAAATAACTGGTAAAGGGTTTGTCATCCTGTTAATTATTTAAATGGTCAGCTGTTTTTAGAGGCACTATTTTACTTAGTTTGTATTCCCATGCTAAAGCAAAATACCATTTATACCTATGGCTACTTGACTGCCGAACTGCATTAAGAGTAGGTCTAAGAAGCTGCATTTTCCAGTAAAAATGACGGCACCCGCCAAACACTTGTCACATATAAACATATACCCGATTTGGCATTAAACACCCTAATAGTGTCTAAGTAGGGAATGTGTTCCACATCACTATATGTAGCTGTTGCTATATGTGACCGTCGGCACAATGCAGCATGCTTAAACGAGAAAAGATCGATCAATTTCTTAAAAATGTATTAAATTAGCTACGGAAGGGAATGGTTAGGTCTATTATATTGGGAACGACTTAAGCTACGGCGATAAAACTTGGAGAGCTCAATATCTGGATGCTGACAACTCTGTAAGTACAAAAAAAAAATTTTTTATGGGGGCCACATTGTGCCTAGTTTTCCTGTAGACGGTCACATGTGTATTGATCTTGTCCTACCTTTTTAGAGCTAAAATAATGGGAACATTAGTGTTACTATGATTCAAGTCAGCGAATATGCATTCTGGAGAACACGAGAGATTTTTATAGAAATGATTTTTGTCCATACAAAAACACCACCCATTTTAATGAAAGGGGATACACCATAGCCACATATATTATACCAACATATGGAGCTTTGCGTTGAGTTAGACACACCAGAGTAATACTTGTGCTTAGCCAATCAATATCAGGAGTTCATACACATTTTTTCGCTGGGGTGTGGAAACATATCATACTAATGCAGGTGTTAGACCACACCTACAAGTAAATTATGGTGATGAAATATTTTCTGTGGTTCTGCTAAAGTCTCTTTAATTCTCTTTGTTGCCTTATTCTATATGTGACCATCTACAGGAAAGCCGGGCACAACATGGCAGGTTTAACCGTCTAGAATAGATAGCTACTGCGATAAAACTTGGAGAACTTAATATCTGGATGCCGACGACTCTGTAATTTTTGATGGTGGTTGTGTTGTTCTTGGTTTTTGCTGTAGACGGTCACATATGTAGCAAGACCATCATGAATTATTCATCCAACTTAAAAATAATAATACATTTCTGGGTGAGAATTGTTTATGGTTGGGGGGAACCCTGACTATTTATTCTTCTCTACACGACTTCTTCAGAAGCCACATCTTGAGAAATTGTCCGTCCACCCTATTAGTAACCAGGGGAGGCTAAATTAGTAGTCACTCTACTTATTATGAATACGACTGTTAGTTGAGTATTATCAGCCATTAAAACGAAAAATATACACATGATCCCAAATTAGGGAGGGGTGGGGGGGTTCGAACGAAGTGTTGTGATGAAGATGATTAACAATTAATTTATAAATCGCTTAGGAGAACAGAGACTTTCTCACTTGATGTAAATAATCATTAAGTCACTCATAAAGCCATAGACAAGAAAGCCAAAAAGAATCAGTGCATTAAGACCCCCGTCTCCCTGAAAGAACCTTGCACACACAAATGAACACATACGCACACACACACATGCACACAAACACACACACACAAACACACATGCACGCAAACTAACATAAAAGCACACACTCACACAAAAACATGCACTACACGAACACACACAAAAACACATGCATCACAACTGAGCTAAGGATGTGCTCCATCTAGGAAGTGAGCACCTAGTTAAGTTTTCTAATTTTGTGGTTCAGTACGAAATGTTATTCACAATTACATAACAATCATATACAGTTAGTACAAACATTCAAGGAACATCTCTAGCAGTGATAATGATATTTTTGATGACAACCATTAAATTGAGAATACTTATATCAATTGATTAATTATGATTTACTTTACTGCTATGATTTAGTGTTTGAGATAGCACACTATATAATTGCTACCTTATTCTGTACTGAAATTGTAGATCTCAAAGGAAAGAGTTTGGGAGACTAATGGAAAATGATGGCAGAGCATTGGCGAAGTTTGTCAGCGGAAGATAAAGCCAAGTACATGTCATCAGTAGGGTCTGATAGTGAAGACAGTGACGAAGAACTCTCTGCAGCTGACAAGAAAAGGGTAGCCATAAGGGTTGCAAAGCGGCATCAGGGAGATGTAAGTTTTTTCATTAACTTGTACAGCGCAATATTAATTTTTATGATAATGAAGGCTAACTTGCTGCAGTCAGTGGCTGTGAAGTCGCCACTATGATGTTTGTGGATGGGCAGATGATCACAGTAGGGATTCCTGAGGGAAAGAAAGTTCTTCAAACACATCCAGCAATAATGTCTTCTTTCAATTCTCATTTTCTATATAGTAAGTAGCTACATTGTATGCACTCATCTATGGATATTGTTGTTATAGATGTTTTGTGTGTGCATTTGTTGATAGATGACCTGCTCGTAAACAGCAGTGTGGGTCCAGTGCATGCAGCTCGTGTCCGGACAAAGAATCTGCCAGTCCCAGCACATCATCAGCAAACAATATTGAAGGAGGACAGGTTATGCTGAAGGGGGGAAATGGCAATATTGTAGCTAAGGGAACTGTTTTTCCAGAGCGTGACACTATTCATGGTCATCCACGTAAGAAGGAGTGCCAGATTGTATGTGTGGGTGAGGTGATGCAGTCGGGTGCTCAGCCATGGTTTGAAGACCGGTACAGTGAAGAACTGACAGAAGGCATGTTTGTTGAATGAAACAAATGATTTCCTGCTTAGTCAAATAGTGTATATGATTGTTTTCCTATGATTTTTTTTTGTTGGTGTTATCCACTTTGAATCTCTTTTTTTACACATGACATAATACACACAAACATGGCATTGTTTCAATAAATATAGCATCCTGAGTTAACCATAAGGTGCTAATGAAGTCATGACATAAAATAAAAGGGTGGAAAATCAAGTTACTTTGGTTCAGCTGCACACTCCAAAGACAGCCACAGCATTCCCCTGTAGCTGCATTGCCACTGAGAACAGCTTAGTGAGGATCTGGAGGAATTTACCTCGCCAAATTTAAAAACCAAGGAACTTCTCAGCTAGATGGACAAAGAGCTGGAGCCAATCAGTCAAGAAATCTAATGGTTGCCAGTAAGAAAGGGAGATGCAATTTTCTCTGGCCATCTCATCTGCACATGCAAACCTAAAGCTATATGCCCTGTAGGATGTGCTGGACAGGTGGTGTCCCAAACATGAGGATGACTCAATCTCCAAGGCACGAAGGTAAACTCACCTGGTCTTTTGTCAAAAGACCAAGTGGTTTGAGGGAACTTCAGATGCCAAGAGGGAGGGGTGGATGCTGTCATTGATGGTGGTGGCATTTCTTCCTTCACAGGTCCCCCGGTCATAGCAGGGCTATATGTATTTTTGTAATTTTTTTTATAGCTGGTGCTTAGAAAAGGGAAGGAAAGAGTGTTTCTTTTTGGATTCGGCACTGAATCTATTAAACTATGTAAGAATCCTACTAACTCATGTGATTCTCAACAGGAATCATATCATGGGACAGTAATAGAGAGAACTTTGCTAACCTGATATAATCTCTCTTCGCTAACTGGTTGGTTTTCAGATAAAAGATCCATGCTTGAAGTTGTTGTTCAAATTAATAATACTGCATTGCTCACTACCAAACAATACACAGTTTGCAATTTGCTAGTATAAAAATATCACTTTGCATGGGGTTGTGCATGCACTGTAAAGAGAGTGTAGATTACACGTTCATCATCTAGCTTCCACTCTGTATTATAAGACTATGTTTTAACACAAGAGTGCAGGTGGGCTGTGTGTGTGTGTGTGTGCATTGCACAGATAATTAAAACTCGGGTCCTTTCTGATCTATCTCAATTCTGAATGACAAAATTCTGCACAATAATTGCTAATAGCTACACAGGAATTCGCCCCCCCCCCCCCCCCACCAAAATGTAGCTGAAATAGCATGCTAGTACAGTGGCAGCATATCGAGATTTTGTCGACAGCAAGTATCTTTTTCTGGGGCCACCACATGTATATCTTGAAATTTCTTATGATGTCCGTAGCCGTAATGACACCAACCACAAACTATCCAACACATTCAATGTCCACACTCTACTACTCAACATCTACACTGGCATAGAGACATCAATTTTTAATCATGTAATACAAGCCTTCCTACTACAGACTCTTTGATTTCAACCACCCTGTAATGATAGTGATGTGTACTATTTAGAATAGTGGACTACATGTATTTCAATGTTTCATGGTCATGCACATAATTTGGTGAGCAATTGTGACACTCATATCTAAAAAATCTGTACTTGCTTGCTTGTGTTTAGGTTATTAGCCATCAGCGCACATGCGCCTGAGGGTTACGGTAGTCACTTTGTCATTCACTCTGTCAACTGTGGATCCCGAAGATGGCTGCTTACCAGGCTCTATAAAACGACGCACAGGTAGAGAACTCGACAAAGTAAGTCCCTTTAATGTGCCAGAATTTTTGTTTTCGGCTTTATTATCCAGAAACAGCCGGCTGAATTCTAGACTTGCGATCATTACCAGTTTAGTAGCGGTTACGCCCTTTTTAGTGGCCCTAGTCACTAGCTTCATTTTATAATTTTTTTTTTCCATAAGCATGCTAGCTAACTAGCACTGAGGATTTGCACATTAGTGCTCTAGTTGAAGTAGTATAAAGACTAATATAAATGGCAACCATTGCTTGGGTGCAATACTGACTATCCATACCAAACACTACGGATTGCATGAAATAGAAGTTCACCATTGAACAAGAGGTGCACTCCAACAAACACAGAGACAACATGAAGAAATTAGGTGCACAACTCAAAACAAAAACATAATAAGAAAAGAATTCATTGCCTAATCTTCCTAATCACAGAGTTGTGCAAATTAGCCAAGTACTATTGCAAGGGTTTGGATCAGAAAAGTATGAGCAGTAGAAGGCTACTTACGCCATGTGATGGTTATACATCCCTAAATCACTCCTGGGGAATAATCTGCAAACCACCCAATATAGAGTAGACTAATATGTTTTCTGACAAACAAAGCAACCATCATATTGGTTAGGAAAGTAGCATACTTGGAGATCGTGACTACAAGACATCATGTTGTTTTTCAGCCAGTTGTTCTACCGTTGCATCTGTCAGAGTGCCTATATGTTCATTCCACATATGAAAACACATGAAAGTATTAGACAATGCAGTAAAAAACCTTACCATTAGAAGTCATCAGGTTTGATAATTCCTTCTGTGATTTGCATTTGACTTTCTTTGCATGCTTCAAACGTTTACACAGAGATGAACCTACCTAACATTTGAGATAAAATTTTGTGGATGGTGTGATATTAAGCATAATAATACATTAAGCATTATATATTCTGTAGCAATGACAGACCTCATTTTAAAAAATTCATTACGAACCTCCTAACAACCTACTAAGTTGAACTCCATTGGTCAAATCTCTGCTTTACGCAGGTCGAGCCGAAGGTTAGTTATACTTCCGCGAGAAAATTCAAAAGGAGTGGGATGGCGGAATATGTGACACAATTTTGACACTTTAATTAAATTTCTCAAACACAAGTCATTGATGCTAGTGACTCCAGACCCTTTTCCTTCCCTCCCTCTCAAAAAAGAAGGTAAAGGGTAAGCCACACCAGACTTGGAAGGGGGGAGGTAGAATGGAAAGAAGTTATTGTGGAGCCAGGGCCTGGTGCTGGGAGAGACCAAGGAACAGTGAACTTCATTAATCATGAATGCACTATTTTATGTCACGTGATTTCTGGCGGTATATTAATTGTGTTTTTGCTGAGTTGTATTTCAGTCTACCGCATAGTCCTGTGTGTGTGTTTGTCTTGTGTTTGTATATCTTTTACCTATTATTTACCTTGTCAAGTGCAGCACAGCCACCTCGTGGAATCTGGTGGCGGCGTAACTAACTACATCCTGGGGAAACCTACTAGCTACGCTCTCCCTGGACATCATTCAACCTTCACCCGCATCCCGCCCACAGTTATCTCTGTATATATTACCATATA
>WLWD01006327.1_pt1 | contig 13801 bp, 11 predicted proteins | sample 6712731 | NCBI WGS metagenome assembly WLWD01 (sample SAMN12718690, study PRJNA576275) | sponge metagenome | isolation source: marine sponge | host: Mycale hentscheli | place: New Zealand: South Island, Marlborough, Capsize Point | collected 2014-11-01
GGTTTTGCCGGGATTATCCCGGTTTTTTTAGCCTTTCCCGGATCCCACTCGGTTTACTTACTTGCAATAGGATTTCCCGAATTCTTACATAAGCCCACATAACTTTTTCCAGGAATTGTTACATAAGTTAGCCACACACCTGACCACCACCACAACAGAGAGCTGCACAGTCATGCACAGTCAGCAAGTCTGGATAGAGTTACAGTAACCGATTATCGGTCAAATACTCGAAATCGAGTCCCCGTTATTAGGTCCACGTAACGCCAAATACTCGATTCCGCGTACAACAAAGGGAGTTAATAACTATTAGCCAACAGCTGCACACAATAGTCTGCAAGTTAGTCTGCTTGATATCAGTGGTTTGTGTAGTGGTATAGCTATCTGTACAGCATATCTACAAGGGTGGTTACTATAAAACATTTTTCATATAAACTTGGTTGAAAACACTGAAATAAAGAATAAAATATTATTGTATGAAATAATAGCACAACAGCAAAAGTTCATCATTTGGTACAGGTGAGTGAATCAAGAATGGCTGAAGTCTTCTCAAGGAGGTTAGTGATTATTCAGTGATATTCAGGATATCCAGAGTTGGAACACAAGTAGCTATAAATAGCCAGGCTATTTTTGGTAGACTGTTGGAAGTCAGTGGTGTTCTCAAGCGAAAAATAGACCTGGAAAGTATCAAATAGAACAAAGAAATGACACAGAACTTCACTTATTACTCCTTTCTGATCAAGATTATTAGCTAAATTCAGTTGTTTCTGTTGTTTACTTCCGCTTGTCAAAATATAGTGTATATATGTCTATGGTCAACCCACCTCTATCAGTTGCCTCGTGTGTACATTCCTGTTTGACTCACAACCATTACTGACATCTCTGTAGGTGTCTTTCACGGTAATACCGTAGCTAGCTTTCTGAACCTAAGCAACGCGAAGTAGCGTGCCGAAGCTTCGCAACAACTTCGCAGATTTTCTAATGATGGTTAATTAATGGGCGTGGCCTATCCCGATTTTTCATTTTAGAAAGTTGGCAACTATGTATTTTGTGCTATTAGAGCACATCACTAGTTATACATAAATTGACTGGTGTACACACACACACACACACACACACATGAAATTCAAATTACATGGGTGCCTCTTGGTCTGTTTCATCATTGGAAGACTCAGGTCCGGCATCTTCTCCTTCATCACTGGAAGACTCTGCTCCTGTTGCCTCATCTGCGTCCTCTTCACAATCGGGTTGGAATTTGAAATTGTTTAAAAAACCACAACCCACTTTCAAATCTCAAAACTCAATGAAATATATATATATATATATTATAGCTAAACAGCTTTCTCTATCTCAATATAGCTATAAATAAGTCCTTTCCACAACAGAAGCTTGCTAGTTTTCAAGAGAAAGACAAGTTTACCTCGATCATCTTCTTGACTCCCATTGTCAGTATCAGAGTTGACGGGGTCTGGTCCACCAACCCTGATACAGGGCCTCCTATAGCAGTAGATGGCGTCTTTCTCCTCTCCGCTTGCTCCTGAGTCGCTAGAGTCAACATCCTAAAACTTCCACAGCACTGTAACTGGTAGAAGCCATCTTTCAAAAAATGACTTCGAAAAAAAATATTTTTTTGCATAGTTACCTGGATCACACGACACACTTACTTTTTTTCCTATGATGTAATAAGCATTACCTAAGACTCTACGTAATGGGGAGGCCCCCAGTTGAACTGGCGATTTTATATAAAAAGGAGAAGACAGTAAGTCAAACCGCAAAGTCTTGGTCGGCAAAGAAGCGGTTGTTTCAATGTGTTATGGAAGGCTACTGGGCTCAAGCAATTTTTCGCTGCTTCTACAAAGCTCTGGAGATGACTGGATCCATAAATGAAGCTGCTGTGAAGAAGGTAACTTTTTTTTAAATTCGACGGAGAACCGATGTTTGTTTTTGCCGAGGAAGAAATTAACGCAACTGCTGTGAGGTACTGTAGAAGTAGTCCTGGCTGAAAGCTATTTTATGCTTCTCCAATGCATTGGGCACCTGTGTATGCAATCTGAAGGTTCTAGCTATAAAGTAACTATTTTTAAAAATTCAGAGAAGCCGACCGGTCGTCACCCGCTTTAAATCGAGATCCGGAACGAAAGGTGTATTTTTGTAAACCACTATACTTTGCTATCACCATAACAGCCAATGAATCAATTCTTTAATAAATCTGGACATCATGTCAATACTGTATTTTCAAATGTGGCATTAATTCTTGAGAGAGAGAGAAAAATACATAATATTCATTGAGAGAAACAAAAAAAATTAAAATAATAAGAAGAAAAAGAAAGTGATAAATATGCAAATGAAATGAAATTCAAAACCAGGACCTCATTATCACTATAACATGGCACACTTGATCCATTTATTGAATAAATAAAAAATACTATGGTAGCTTGATAGTCTAGTAGCTGGGGCCTCCTGTGCAGTAGAGAGTAGGTCTTGCCCAGCATAATTATGAGAATAGAAGGGGAAAAAAACAACTCTTAATTCAAATTGTATATTCAATTCAAGACTAATACTATGTCCAGAATATTATATTAACCAGATACTTACTTTCCATTCAAAGTTCTTATTAATACTGACCTTGAGACGTACAAGGGAGAGACTGCCTCGAGTTTAAGTGCCTTCTTGGTGTCCTAAAAGAATCAGCTGTCTCGGTTCTCAATGGGGTTACCAATTTGGCAGTCTTGGCATCCACAGTTGGGCTATCTGAAGTCGCAATCTTACAAGCACCTGATGATGAAGCATTCCTGCGGGATGTTGGTTGTGGGGTCCGGTAGAAATCAGGCTGCTCCAAATTCTTAAATCTACCCCTTGTTACACCAACACTTACATCTACTGACGTATTCCGGATGAGTACTGGAGCTAGACAAAGCAAATACTGTAATTACTTCTATGTTTTCATATACTGGAATGAGGATTAAATGAAAGCAGTATCCAGACACTTCTTAGTGTACACTAGGGCTCTAAGTGCAATACAATTATTAAGTATTCACATTTGGCCTTCATTAGAATAATAACCCTAACTTGGCAGGAAATTAGATTTTAGGATATTAAAACAAAACAAAACAAAAAACTCAGGGACAAGCAAAACATGAAGCCAGATCGAGAAAGGACAAAGTGACCATCACAAAATAATGAGTTCACATTCCCAGATGTTGCTTTGGGCATTTTAGCAGGACTATGATCTGTTGTTGAGTCAAATTTCTCATGGAAAACCACCAGGTCCTATGGTAGTCTGGCATAGCCAGACCCCTTACCGAACCGCTACGCTGGGAATGGGTCTGGGGACATGGCCATACCAAATTTATTCTGCCGCATATATATTATTGCAGTGGTCAATGACCATTAGCAAATCACCGGGAACTATACAACAAATAGAAATTCCTGTATGTGTCAGCCACCCTTTCAACGCTAGGTTTAGCAATCATGGCTAATTTGAAATTCAGGTATAAAGGAGGTGGGGCACTCACCACTTCCACATTCCTCCAGAACAAATTTGGTATGGCCAATCCCCAGACCCTCTGCACTCTTTGCACGCTACGTGGTCTGGCTCCACCAGACTAGTCCTATGACTGATTTTTAGTAATGGTTGATAATGTGTATTTCTTCCACTGTAGTATAAAATTACTTCAGTACACTTATCTGATAAAATTTAACCAATAAAAGTAGGTAAACCCTATTTCTGAGATACAATCTCTCATCACTGGTTCATTTATTACCATATCACAACTGCTTGAAATCCACCTACCTCAAAACAGAATTGAGCTACAGTTTAATCATTAAGGTTTCTAGCTAGAGAACTATTTTACTAACTAAATTAGGTCTCTTCTGGATGCAAGCAATATTCTCATAAAATGTCTGATAACTACCTTCCCTAAAATACTTACCAGTGTCAGTGCTGTCATCTTCTTTACTTGCTTTTAATAGCCTTTTCCTCCAATTCACCCTCTGAAGGACTAAAGTCTGATTCACTGCTCGACATCTCCAGGTTTAACAATAGACCACGAACAATCAGCCAACAAACACAACCAGCCAAAACAACACAGCAACTCTCTGGCTTCGCAGACAACACTATAGTACGCCACGTGGTTGGGTGCCGAGATGGAACTGCAAGTTTACGCATGTCTGAGAAAAAGGTAAGGTGTATCCGATTTTTGTCCATGTATGAAAATTTTGACTAGATAGATTCACTTATTACCAAAGTACAAAGTATACTTCTTTCTGGAAAAACCCAATCGGTGATAGCTACGTTAGTAAATTCAGTTGTGTTCTTTTTTTCTTTTTCTTTTTTCTTACTTTCATTTCACTCGACGCGCGCGGGGCGGGGTTGTAATTGGCGAGCGAGCGTAGCGAGCGAGACACTTACAGGGGTAACACAATCGAAAATCGGGGATGTTTGTTTATTGGCGAGCGAGCGAAGCGAGCGAGACAGTATTAGGGGTGGATAATGCAAAATCGGGTATATGTTATTGGCGAGCGAGCGAAGCGAGCGAGACACTCTCAGGGGTAACTCAATCGAGATTTCGCTATATTTATTTATTTATCTGTTTATGGGGTACGTGAGACCTCTGTTTTCGCCCGCGCTTCTAATTACGTAAGTTAGGTAAAGCGTTCACAGTTCCAGTATTTTTCAATTAACGGAGAATCCTGCTGCAGACGCAACTTTGTTTCAACCAAAAAGTTTACAGCTACTCTCTTCTTGAAACAATTGTGAAGTCTTTGTCAAGCTGCGCTTCTTTGCCACTGCTTTCGAAGTTTATTCAGGTAATTCTGTTAGTTTAGTCTGGGATCAGAGACTTTAGATTCTCTGATGCTAACTGAGAATGGAAAGGGTTACACTGTGCACTACAGTTAGATGTAATTTCTGTCCTATTTTTCTGTAAAAAGAGTCTGCTCGCTCCCCATGCATTTGCGCTATTCGAGCTCACCACTAGTATATATATATGTATGTATATATGGTTGGTACGTGTGCTCTTTAAACGCGCGCGCGGGGATCTTTTTTCTCCTAAAAACACGGCTATTTAGGCTTGACTCCAGTTTATTCTGAAACTACAGCATTAAGCAAACCTTACTTGATACTTAAGCTCCAAAGTATGAGAAAATTCCTGCTAAAACGCTTGTTTTCAAGACACAAAAAGTTGATTCGACAGGTTACTATGGCATTGAAGACCCTTTTCCAGACTTAATTTCAAAACTTCGCCGTTTTATGGGGGGGATACGGAGTGCCGGTTGTTGGTTGTCAAGAGCCGTTGGTAGTCAGAATGCCGTAGTATTAATGCTATGGAAGCTACTACTTCTCGAGGGAAGCTGAGATAAGTACGCAATTTCATATTTGTTAGCTAAATATGCAAAATTAACTCTGGCCTTTCTTTTTTGTAGCTAATAGCTAGTTAACAGTGACTGGTAAATTCAAATAGTCAGATTGGCTCAAATTTGGTACTACAAAAGTTACCACTGCTCAAGAAAATGAGGTAAGAAAGTAATTGTGTATTTGTGTGCTAAAATTGATTGTCTTTTGTTTTTGTATTGAGAGCTTGTTGTCAAGAATTCAAGGTAATTCAGATGGTCAAAGTAACTTCAATTTGATACTACAGAAGTTATCAATACTCAAGAATGATGTAAGTAGTAATTCCATATTTGTTGGCTAAAATTACAAATAATAACACTGGTTTATTTTTTATCGTAGCTGAAGCTTGTTCAAGAGTTACTGGTGATTGAGATTATCAGAATGGTTGATGTTTGATACTACAAAAGTTACCATTAATCAGGTAAGAGAGTGATTTTGTATTTGCTTGGTGAACAAATGTCATAACTGCTATTATAGTGTTTGCATGAAGTAAGCTAAAACATAGTAACATTTTATGTTACCTAACTATCAGGCTCGCTCGCCATTTGTGCTCAAGCACACCACTAGTTTATATATATGTTTGGACGTATGTATGTCATTTTGTACTTTGACCCTCCGTATTTTTGTGTTCGCTCGGCGTTCGACCCCGTCCCAAACTACACTAAACAGAATCCTCTGGTTTAGCGACCATTACCCGTATCACCTTAGAAATTGAATTGTTTACCGCTTTGAATTGTTTTGCGGGTGCAGTTGAAACGCAAAAACTTATGGGAGCTCCATTTCTATTATTCGAGTTAGTGGCGGTGGTAAGTTAATACGCTATTTGTCATAGTTATAAGCCCTACTCAACAGCATTTACTTGAAAATTCATTGTCCACTAGACGAACCACGAAGGTAAGTCTTGCGTAGGTATGTTCAGTTGTGTGAAAGTATTGTGCGTTACAACTACTATTAAGAATATCACAAAGAAAAATTTAAATAACGTGACTCGATTTTGTTGCTTCTTTTTCAATTCAAACAGTTGCGGGGAGCAGTTACTATGGCATTGAAACCCCTTTACCACATATACTTAAATTAAAAACTCGACTTTATTTTAGTAGCTTGAGTGTTAGTTGTTAAAATCAATCATTTAACAATAGTGTGGTTTAAGGCTCGCTCGCCATTTGTGCTCAAGCACACCACTAGTTTATTTGTATATATGTATGGACGTATGTGTATGTCATTTTGTACTTTGACCCTCGCGTTTTTGTGGTCTAGTTAGTGTTCGGACCCGTCCACAATTGCACTAAACAGAATCGATTTGGGTTTATTCGATAAAGTACCCGTACACCAAGAAATGGTAATTGTTTGACCGTTTGGAATTTCTTTGCGGGGTTGCGCAGTTAAAAAAATGGAATGTGAAAACTTTGAAAAACAACTTAAGGGAAAGCCATTATATTCGAGTAGTGGCTTTCTTTTTTTCCCTTGGGTTAGGGTGGTTTGGTGGTAAGGTTAGTCACATCGCTCATTTGTCTGGTTATAAGCCTCGGCTGCGCAAACAGTATTCCTTGAAAAAAAACATTGTACACTAGACCTACTGCGAAGGTAAGTCGTGTAGGTCCACTGTTCCAGTTGTTGGTCAAAGCATTGTTTGTTACAACCACTACTTAGCTAAAGAATATCACAAAGAAAACTTTTAAATAACGTGTATTGTTTTGTTGTTGTTGTTTTTTCCTTCAATTCAAGCAGTTGCAGAGAGTTGTTACTATGGCACTGAAATCCCCTTTACCCTGTATGCTAAATTTAAAAACTGGACCTTATTTTCAGTAGCTTCAGTGTTAGAAGTCAAAATCATTCATATAAAAATAGTATAGTCTTTAGGCTCGCTCGCCATTTGTGCTCAAGCACATCACTAGTATTACCAGGAGCTGTGCAATGTGTCGCGTCGTACACTAGCGTACGTTGCTCTGCATGTTGTGCGGTGTATGATGGGTGATGAAATTTGTTTCTCCGGGAGTAAAAGTCATTGACAACTGCTAGTTCTTATAAGAACTCAATGGCTGGCAGTAAGCGCAATCTTGACCGCTTGATGTTAAGAGTGGAAAGACGGTTTTGTCCACATTGCAGCAGTATCTGTCTTTGAAGACGTACAAAGCCCATAAACGTCTGTACTACTCTCCTTCAAAGGACGAATGGGTGCGTAAAGGTTCAGTTAGCTGTGATTCTTCCGTACAGTGTGAAAATTTACCACCACTGTCTTTTGGAGTGCCCGTACAGTCTACTTGTGAGGATAATGGTCCTCCAAGCATGGAATATGTAGCAGGGTGTGCAGATGAAGAAGGTACGTATTAGTGTATGGCTAATTAGTTGGTAAAAGTTTTTTCCTCTATTAGAAAAACTAGATACTGATAAAGCTGATTATCTTGAAGAGATAGATGAAGAAAGTAAAATAAATGAAGAAGGTACGTACTTTGAGTTCAATATTATCAGGCTTATTAATAAGTTTGAATATTTACAGATGGCTGCACTGAATATTGGAATGACTCAAGTGAGGAAGAGTGTGAAAATGATTTAGAAACAAAACCAAGAGATGTACAACATGAAGGTTTTGGCGATCAAGAAAGAAGTATGCTTAATCTATGAAATGGGTATTGGCATTTATTTTCTTAATGAGAAAGGTGTATGCACTGTCAGATGCAGGAACTAAAATTATGCTGAAATTTTTTGTCACCCTGTTTGGTGTATTGGGAAAAATGTTTCCTCCTTTATCTTTTATTTTACAATGTTTTCCCACATCTACTTATCATTTACAGTCATATGGAACTTTAAAAAAATTTCGTAGATTATTTGTCTGCCAAAAATGTGACAATATTTATACTTTCGAAGATTGCAAAGAAGGGAATTTAAGCAAACGATGTTCATTCACTCGCTTTCCTAACCATCCACATTTACGAATGAGGACTAGTTGCAATTTTCTTTTATTAAAAACTGTTGAACTATCGAGTGGAAAAAAAATATTATACCCTTATTTAATGTACTGTTACATATCTATCAAAGACTCACTCCAGAAGTTGCTGTTGCAAGAATCTTTCCTGGATAACTGTGAAAAATGGCGTTCAAGAAAGGTCTCCCAGAACACTTTATGTGACATTCTGAGTATTCAATAGGAGCAATCTATATAACTATCATGAATCTTCCTAGAAATTTAAGGAATAAGCCTGAAAATGTAATACTAGTTGGAATTCTGCCAGGTGCATAATTTATTTTTAGGTTCAGCTAAGCACATTTTAAAGGATATCTGGATCGAAAAAGGGATAATACCAGAAGCCAAGTTTGATTTAATCCAGCAACGAATAGATAAGGTTGTTGTTCCTCCAGATATAGGTAGGATTCCACTGAAAATACGATTTGGGTTTTCTGCATTTACTGCAGATCAGTTTAAAAACTGGATTTTATATTACTCAGTAATGGTGCTACATGACATTGTAGTTGGCAGTGACCTTGAGTTGGTGCCATTTTGTATTAGCATGTCGGCTTATATGTCAACATCAAATCACACATGAACAGCTACAACTAGCCGATGCTTTATTGCTACAATTTTGCCGAAGATGCGAATGTATGGTCCTGAATCTATTACACCCAACATGCATATGCATGCTCACTTGCGAGAATGCATGCAAGACTTTGTTCCAGTTCATGTATTTTGGCTCTTCTCTGTTTGAGAGATTTAATGGTATTTTAGAAAAATTACTTAATAATAGCAGATCAATCGAAATTCAGCTATTGAAAAGGTTTATGGAATCAACAGATCTTCTTGACTTGCCAAGGAACATGGTGATGTATTCAGTTCAATTTTCAATAGTCAAAAGTTGGTTGTACTCTTTCACAATATGCGGCAACAAATCCAGAATTCATATCTGCCCAAGATGAGTATGAACTTCCAAAGTTTTATCAGCGGAGTGTTATGACAACTGAGGAATTGGCAGGGCTAACAAAGTTATACTCCCATATACTTGAAAAACCTATCACAAGTATTAATGCCCTATCGCAAGTACCAACATGTTCATATTAATGGCAAACTATTTGGATCTATTAAATGTAGATCTGCATCATCCTCTATTATAATGGCCGAGCGCCACCCTACCAATGAGATTCATGCTGCTCAAGCAAATTTTTTTGCTCAACATAATGTGATTGTAGAGGATCAATGTATTAGTTTCTTGTTGTTTTGTCCAATGTGGTTTAAGCGTCATCAACAACGTAATTTATATCCGAAACCAGTAACTATGTGGGAGCCGGATTGTTATGAACTGTCGGATGAATACTGTATGTTGCCTATCAACTTCATTACATCAAGAACTACATCATTAATTGACACTTGTGCATTATCCAACTCTTGCAAAGAATCTATATTGTTAGTGAGTTCCATTGTTGAATAATATTTTAAAATGTGGGTGCATTGACTTACTTTCCCATCTGCGTATGTTTGTTTGTGTACATGCGTGTGCACCTCTTCATACAGGATTTTTTCTGGGGGGAGGGGAAAGTTACCAACTGAGGAGAGGTGGCTAGATAGGCCATAGAGTAGAGGAGGGCATAACCCTTGTAATTTTGATACACATTTCAGACAAATAATAATAAGAAGAAGAATATTGCTTTGAATTACATTGTATAAAACAGATACATAATTATAATTAAAAATTCAAATTTCTGTAGGGAAGGGGATTCTAGGCCACCCCCCACACATCTGTATAATAAAGCCCTGTTGTGGGTTAATTTGTTTGAATGTCTGAATGTGTGTGTGTCAATTTCCCTTTGTTTCGTTATCAGAAACTGTTTTGTACATGCTATAATAGTCTTTGAGAAAGGTAATATACCCCACCCCCATCCCATGGTTACACATGCCAGAGCAACAGCTAGGCTGGTAGTGTTTTGATAGGTAATCAGGTAGTGAGGATGTTTCATACAGGATTCGTAGGCTCCAACTTATTGAAAATCACTCCCATGACACCCCAAACCACACCCATATCAAATCAATTTATGCAAAAACATGAAGCGTGATTATACCACTTCTTACTTACAAACAACAAAAGAGAAACGACAAAGTCACAAACCCAGTATGACCGGTTATAATACAGCATGTGTGTGGTAATGATCGTCTGAGGTGAAAGTTCGTTGATGAGTTGGTAAAGGATCGATAACTGCCCGCCACAAACAGAACAAATAGTTATTGTTGGTTTAGTGACAGCAGGTTAGTATAAGCATCACCTGTTCACAAATTTTGATAAAAGGCAATATATGTTCATAGGCGTAGGAACCGTAGCGGCCGTAGCGGCCATGGCCGCTACACTATTCAACTGGAGTTAAATGGAAATGGTCGACACACTACTGGATTCGTTTACCGTGCATGCGCAACAAATTTACAGTAATACTTACTCGTAATTAAAAATGAGTTCCTCAAGCTCTGTTCCCGATAGTATGGGTCTTCTGCCGCTAGAGCCCCATCAGCCTCAAGGATTTCCATTTCCAAAACGGGAGTTTGGGGGGGAAAATGTAGTAAGAAGGAGTTTTCAGTCCTCTTGGTTTGGTAGGTGGCCCTGGATACACTACATGGAGGCAACAGATAGTGTAGTATGCATTATTTGTGCAAGAGCTAGCCAAGAGGGGAAGCTTCAGTGGTCAACTAATGCTGATTCTGCTTTCATTACTAAGGGTTTTTGCAACTGGAAAGACGGTACAGTAAAATTTAACATCCATGATTCGAGCAAGTACCACAAAGAAGCCGTGTTGAAGATGAATATTTTACCTTCTACTACACCCAATGTAGCAGAGTGCTTATCTCAACAGCTGAAGAAAGATAAATTGGATAGAAGGCAGTGTTTTTTAAGACTGGCTTAATAGTACCATGATGCTGAATGTTCACCAAGATCGCACTGATGAATTGAACTTAATTGACATTGGAAATGAGTTTATCAGAGAAAACACCCACAGAGAGAGTATTTTTGGCAAATTTCAATTAACTGACTTGGACACTGATTAGCTAGCTAAACAAAATTATGTGTTTACACTATTCATTTTCATTGATTATATTTTAATTATATAGACCACACCCAATTGGTAGGCGTGGCTGGTGTAGCTTAATGGCCTCTACACTTTAAAAATGCTTCCTACGCCCCTGATGTTTTCATACCTTTGGAACTTTTCCGAATTCCTCTAAATTCTATGGTCCACTTTGACCCTTTCTTCCCAATTGACACTTTCTTCTGGGAATATATTAGGAGCTGATGGATGAAAATTCAATTTATCAGAGTTCAATAATGACCCAGACTATATACCAGCTGCAGTTATGCTGCTGATTATTGATAATGAGTTTGTACAGGGATGCTGACAGTGCATGCATGCACTATTATCTATGCAATGTAAACAATCAGCTTTACACTACAAATCTATTTGTTTTCCTAGCTATCAAAGTCACCATCTATACAAATAGTATAGTAACACATAAATCTCTTATCACTCAACCCCCATCATCCAGGAAAAAAAACACTATATCCAGGACACAGGACAATGTCAAAAACTCCAGAACTGTCCTGTTTCAGTTCAGGAGGGAAGAGGGGTGGAGGGAATTTCACTTGTAGGTGAATATTTTCGTGATAACAACAACCTGATCAACATAATATAGAGTGCATGATTAAAATTGTTTTTTAATAATCTTATAGTGGGTACTATAGATTTGTTAGATGATCTATAGATTGTGCACCCAATCTATAGATGGGGTGCCAATTAATAGAGTTGCCCAATCTAGGCAGTAAAATCCGTAAATTGTGCAGAAAGTTGAACACTTACATTTACATACGTGCATGCATACATACATACATACATACATGCATACATACATACATACATACATACATACATACATACATACATACATACATACATACATAGAGACAGACATACATACATACATACATACAAAGACAGACAGACATACATACATACATAGAAACAAAGGTGCCTACCAGCTAGAAAGATGAGTAATACAACTTCTGAGGAATCTAAGTACCTGATTGCATGAGACATAGTAGGCAAGGCTGACCACAGTCCATGTAGACCTAAATCACTACACTTGTCCTCACTTATGCTGAAGCTGTATTTCCATTGTTTAAAAACAACTAAGTATATGTACATATTAGTTAAGTAAAGCAGGTGAAAGTATGGAAAGTACATGTTATCCTGGTTCTTCAGCTAGTGTCAGTACATAATGTAAATTGGGATGCTCTTTGGGTCTTTTCATGGCAGATCCACATTGCCATCTATGTTAAAGACAACTTAACACCCAAACAATGAAATTTGTGTGACACATGTGCTTTTTATGCTCTGCACACAATCGTTGTTGGCAGAGTGCACACTGTGAGCTACAAGCAAAGCTCCTGGAGCCAGGCTAGGAACTCGCAGGAGAACAGGCCTTTCCTCACAGCAAGTGGTTTGGGCACCAAGTCCCACTTGGACCCATTGCTATTTCTTCATGAGAAAAGGCCTTGAATTTACACACCAGAAAATGCCAGTTACCCAATCACAGCTGGGTGGACTGGAGGGGCTGGTAGGAGGCAGATGGAAAACTAGATGGAAAAGTTGCCCTGAGCCAAGGACACAACCACTACACCACACAGACACACACACACACACACACACACACAGACATACACACACACACAATGCAACACCCAAGAACTTATTAAAAACAAATGCATGTACTATACGAGAAACACTTCAAGAGACAAAAACACAAGCCTGCAATGATTCATATCCACTTAGCCAAAAAATATGTAGAGAATCAAATAGTCTCTATAATTTTTTGTTTTTTGTTTTGATAGCCTGCTCTCGTGTCTTGATGTTCATGTACATACTACATATGCCTAGTATCCTCACTTCCCTCTATACAGGATAGGGTGTACTCACAGTACAAGTGGCAGGTGAGGTAGCCTAGAGATAACACCATATGAGTAAGGTTTTTTTATTCATAGATTAAACTCAAAGTGATGTTCTACATGCTCACTTTGTTCAGGCCATCAACTTTATTATTACTTGTTGTTCAAAAAGAGTAGCTATACATGCAGTGCCTTGGTTTTATATGGCTTACAGCTTTACCAGTCCAGATTTGATAATATCTCCAGAAAAGTGGTATTTATGGACTAAGAATGAGATTTTAGAATCCTGGTTACTTCAGGTACGTTCAGGCAGTACCAACAATGGAATGTTCCTCCCAGGATAAACATGCTATGTAACACATCACATAGTATTACAGCAGTAATGGTCTGGTAATATTGGTGCATAATTGTAAACACCACCACACAAGAAATTGCATATAGAAAAGGAAACCATAAATGAATCTATAATGAGACCACAGGGTTTTATAGAATAGGGCACCCA
>WLWD01003731.1_pt1 | contig 13796 bp, 5 predicted proteins | sample 6712731 | NCBI WGS metagenome assembly WLWD01 (sample SAMN12718690, study PRJNA576275) | sponge metagenome | isolation source: marine sponge | host: Mycale hentscheli | place: New Zealand: South Island, Marlborough, Capsize Point | collected 2014-11-01
ATGCTGCAAATGCATCATCACAAGGGTACAACCGCATATTGATCATTGCGAATGACACTGATGTAATTGTCTTGGCAATCTCATTCTTTACTGAAATTGCAGCAGAAAAATTGTGGGTTACATTCGGAATTGGCAAGAAACTAAGATATGTTCCTATCCATGATATCTGCCATGCTATGTCTCCTACCAAGGCCTATGCTCTACCTGCATTTCATGCCCTGACAGGATGCGACAACACATCTTTTTTTTCTGGCACAGGGAAGAAATCTGCATATGCAAAGTGGTGCACAAGGCCAGATCTTACAACTGCACTGTGCCATCTGATGCAAAGACCTCCCACACTCTCTCCTGAGGATATCGATGTTATTGAGAGTTATGTTGTCTTGTTGTACTCCATAACTTGTTCTTCAACAGAAGTCAACCAAGCTCGCCAGAATATATTCGCTCAGTCATCTCGAACATTTGAATACCTACCACCCACAAAGGCAGCCCTAATAGAGCATGTAAAGAGAGTGACCTATCAAGCTGGATATGTGTGGGGACAATCCCTTGTGGCAAATCAAGTTTTACCAAGCCCAGGCTCCTGGGGATGGACTCACACTGAGTCTGGTTGGGTGCCTTTCTGGACTCCCCTTCCTCCAGCAGCAAAAGCACTGGAAGAGCTAGTTAGCTGTGGGTGCACGAAAAGCTGTGCCGGCAAGTGCTCGTGCTACAAGAGAGGCTTAGTTTGCACGGCCAGATGCAAATGTGGAGGAAACTGCTATGGGCAACCAGCTCCTATACAACATTAACTACCAAATAATAACAAAAACCAAAACAAATATCCTGTGATTATGAAATTTTATGATTATTTATAATATAAGGTCAAAGGTCATATAATTGGGGCAAAAAACCTTATATCTTGTGACCTTGAATTTTTAGAGACAAAAACCTTTAGGCATACATTACACTAACAGATTGCATGCAGAATATTGCCTAAATAAGACTGGTTAGTTGATATTGGGTGATATTGGGTTACAGCAAATATCAAAGTCGGCCATTTTTAATTAGGAGGGGTTAACACGTCGCATTTCGCGTGTCCTATATCAGGATTTCAATAGTACCCATCAAAGGTCAAGTGTACAAAATTTGGTGATTTCTGCCGCAAATGAACGCCAAAAACCCTAAGACAGTGGACTAATAGTTTATTTTAGGCCAAACAAACAAAATACCTTGTTTCTCATCTGCACCTTCCTGGGTGATACAGCCACTTCAAAATTTATTATGCAGGTCAAGCCCACTGCTTTAACCACACCCCTACTACCTCATACTTGTTATATACCATTTCAATATTTTTCCTATAGGTCAACTACATTATCGCAATTTCCAATATAGTTGATGAGAAACAAGAAATGTGGTTTCAATTCACACTATAATTTAGTACACCATCAGGCCAGCTATACATTGCACAAATGAAGACATGCTACAGGTGCATTTAAGAGGCTTTGGATTCATCTAAAGGAAGGTGAGTGGCTACAACTTGTGAAGAATAAAAGTGATCTATATCAAAAATTGTAAACACTATTCCTAAAGAATATTTCAAGTTATGTAATACGCAATCACAAAATGAAATAAAAATCACTTGGAAGTCTACACTACAATACAGGCTTCCATACTTACAGCAGCTTGCAAGTGGTTTTTTCCTTCATTTTTCTTCTTTTCTTAATACTTATAGCAGATACACGGTAGAATAAGACCATCTTGGTATTTGGCAAAACTAAATAAAAATAGTTATTCTTATTACTAATGTTTAACTGGCTAGTCAATAATTCAGTCGCTATATGGAGTAAATCATCAGATATTTCTGTGATCTTAATTTTTTTACCTGATCATTTAAACTAGAAATAAGTTTACTTTAGCATCCTTAAGCTCTACTACACTACACTTCAATATCACTTGAGTGGGATAGACTAGATAGGTTTCACTTAGTGTCAATCTAAATTACTATTTTTAAGAAACATTTCATGTTGTGTGTGTGGTCCTATAAAATGAGACCATACACACTATACACATAATTAAACGTAAGGCAACTAGAAAACTAAACACTACTAATTCTCTTAGCTACATCACCTATCCAAATAATAAAGAAAGCTCAGGGTACCAAATTTTACTATTATTAGCAAGAGCCAAAGTAACACTAATGCTGTACAGTCACTAGTCTCACAAGAGCTAGTTTGTACCCAGTTTCAAACTCCCCACGAAACCCCTAACCTTCTTCTAGCGTTGCTATCGCAGTCTCTTTCATATTCACCAGACACTCCTAGCATCAAAACTCCATCCAGAGCGCACGCGGTAGCATGGCCAATCTCAGAAGGCGTGGACTGTTGCTATAGTTACAGTTACTTAAAAAACAATCGGAAAGTTCGCTGATGTTTCGTAAGTGGGACAGTATTAAGCTCGTTAGCTTTTTTTTGGGGGGGGGAGAGAGAAACTGTGAGACTGCAGACATATATGTATATATATTGCCCTCTCTCAAGATAAAGCATCTTTAAAGTGTTCTGATAAACCCTTCAATTCAGTTCATTATCTCTTATAAATATTCATGCAAATGTCTCCTCTTCGGACTCATGGGCTGAGCTGCAAGTTCAGTGTAGGCAGACATTCTAAGTAAACTGTTTTAAATGATATCATCCACCTGCTCAGTCCGCTGCTAAAGACCCTCCAGATTGAAACCTCCTGGCTTTTCCAGATCCAATGGTAAATGACCGAATTGCATGGTTTTAGTGCCATGGAATGCTGGAAGACCTTTTGTATAGGATGATGCCACCTGTCCAGACACTAGGCAGATGTGTCTCTGGCAACTGGTGAACTATGTGGTACTAGCTACTTCCTTCAGAAACTCTCAGTGGCAGTTCAGCTGGGAATGCCACAGCCGTTTTGGGTTGTGCCTATCCATCCTTGGATTTTTAATAATTTAAAAATGGTTATTATTATTATTATTTTATTATTATTTATTAATAATTGATAATTGTTACTAATGTTAGCTTCTTAAATAAAGTTAAAAGTTTGTTTGATATAGTTTTTAGTGATTGATATAGTGAAAGTTTTATAGCTCTACTGACCAGACTTCTGAGTTGAGTATTCTGCATGCCTCCAGTGATCGTTAATTCAACTAAAACATCTGCTACTCACATAACAAGCAGTACTTTTAATTGCATTGCCTAAGATGTTACTTTCAAAAAAATGATACAGTAGTAAGATTAATATGAAAGTCACCTTGAACACCATGTCACTTCTCCAAACTATACTATGCTATGATGCAAATTGTGTTATCCACAGTTACACCACACTAAAGGCTACATGCCTGAGCATGACTCCTAGGTTGGTCTTTGTAGCTATACTATGTTATTAATAATGGATACATTCATGTGTATTAGGTATTTTTCAGTCAGGTCATTTTTATTTTTTCTTGACATGCCCAGTTATGAAATTCTTAGCCATTACAAGGCAGTATACAACAGTATATTATTCATACATCTCATTCAAGAGATCAGTATTATAACTTACTATAACTATAACTACATGTATGTTACAACTGAATTTTAAATGAGTTGAGTTAGTGTTTCCAATAACATGGAGGAATCTGGGAGTTAAACTATTTGAAATATATGGTTTCTTCACTGGTCGCAGCGTAGGGTATGTTATTATTACTAGAATTTCGCTGGGGCTGCACTTCGGTGCTCTTCTTTACATTTGATAAAGTTATAGCAACCGCCATAGTGTATCAAAGTCTAAGTATATTAGAAAACAAATTAATGACATGAAACCAAATTGATGATTGTGAGTTCAAAAAGAAGTGTACAAATGAAGTGGGATATGATAGAATGCATGACAACAGGTGTAAATTAACAAGTTAAGCTGGAATGTTCATGGTGTCATCTTGAGGGGGGGCAATTCATTCTTGGTCTGGAAGATCCGTTAGCCAGAGTGGCTTTTTATGGGCACATGTACATCTATATAGTTGAGCAGCAGTCTTCCTCCTCTGCTCTTCCTTCTCCAGCCCTCTCTTTGCCTCGTTCTCCAGCCCTGCTGTTCACTTTCCCCTCCAGCTACTCCTGTCCTGTGGGGTCATGTACCACGTCTACTCTCTCTATTCAAATCGCGTCCTGTCCCTCCATCATCTTGACACACACACACACACACACACACACAATAAAGAATATGTATATATACTTTTGGTGGATTATAAATTTTTGACATCACAATTATAAATACTCAGATATGTACTAGAACACCTGTTACACTAAAAATATCCCTCTATTAATAATATAGAATAAAGATGACCTTTGATCATTGAGACCACCTACCTTGGTGATGGCATGAGATTGACAGTTTGATTGAAACCAAGCGAGGTTTTGGTTATTTAACAACCGGATGTGAGTGCTACAGCTTTTTATTTTTTATTTTTAAGTCTGCTACAGTTGATACACAATAACTCAGCAAATGCAATTAACTGCCACCTAGAAAATAATATGCCAGTACTCATTTCATGACTACAACTGTGTTCATTACCTTACCACAACCATAGTCTTGCCTAAGTTGAAAAACAATAGAAATAATATTTCACAGAAAACACACACACATATTATATGCCCATGCAATGTGCTTAAAAGGATCTCTGCATGAGGTGGAATAGCTGTGGTGAAGAGTTGCCAATGATTGAGTACGTGTCACTATAATCGGCAATAGCAGTCTTAATTGAGTGCTGAGACTCTCTGCATGCTGATTCCAAAATTACTGCTGCCTAACTCTCAGCTATTTGGCCCAGGCAGTAACAACAGACACAAAATCCAAACTGTAATAGTGCTGCCACAAACTTACATACATACAATACACACACATATAATAATTGTTACATGAGCAAGCATGATGTGGTGAGACATTTCATGAGCAGGCTGACTTATTTTCATGAGCCAAAGATGAGCGAAAATAAAGCTTGCAGAATGAATTATCTTGCTACACCTGTGTATACTCTATGCTAGATAAATATATATCTTCACTGCAAACTAAGCTTGTAAAGTTGGTAGTGTTAGTTCAAAAGGGGCTCTTCCACACTGTTAGCCAATGTTTATTGGCTGCTTTGACCTGGATAGATAGTTCTTGTAGAGAAAGATAGCTGGGGAACTAGTAAGATTGGTGATTGCTACAGTACTACCAGTGTATTTGAAGGTAATGAGCTTGTGCAATTCAGCGTGTGATATTGTGAAATATGCCATGGGTCATAAATTTGAAAATATTATTGTGAAGATATCGAGCATGGAATAAAATATATTATGGACAATTAAAAGAATGCTATCATTTTACTCTGCTGCACCAGTGTGCGGATAATTATTAATAAGTATATGTGAATGTATGTATGTATGTATGCAGTGTGGATGATAACTATACGTCAATGCTCAGACAAACGTCAAAACAATTTAATCTTGGTGTGATATTTAAAAATCTGGTATGACAAATGTTACTATATTTTCATTGCTTTACAGACTGTGCACATGTAGTACATATTGGTATTGCTTTATAAGCTTCAAAATGAGTAAAATTAATTCATATTATTGATCAATCATATTTAAAGAATTGATCATCATTTAATTATTGTGTCAATAGTTCTGTGAAAAAGTATATTGTCTTGTTCGTGGCCTTAGCTTGTTGTGAGTGCAGTAGGTCACTGAGAGTTAATGCTGAAGTGTACTGTTGGGCTAAAATCATAAACTAAAACTAGAAGCCAGAGTGCAAAGAAAAAGGGACAAAAGAAAAGAAGAATGCCCAGTTAAAAAAACAACAACAACAACAACAACAACAAAATAATAATAATAATAAAAAATAAAAAATGGAGGAAAAAAAAGTGTCCTTGCCAAGGATTGAACCATAGTTGTTAACATTGAACTTTGAAGCAATGGCAAAGGAGGTAAAAACTGCTAACTGATATGCCAGAAAAACACACCCGCAAAATGCATGATTATAACCAGATCTGATTGATTATATGTACTTACGTATGGGTGTGGCTAATCCAATAAATATAAGTTGTACAATGGAGGAAATGATACTTTTGTGCACCACATGAACACTATCAAACACATGCACACACACTTCATCACCTACATGTTCAAACCTTCTTACACCAAATCATTATTCACCTAGGTGATACAGGAAGAATGTATTGTACTAAATCGTAATACTACTATAGGAATGAGTACCAACAGGTCGTGAATGCCAGTAGAGATTGACATGTTCAATTGGTTATATAGTACGCATCGCACGGACACACATGGATACATTACGTGGTATTACAAGATAAAAGTGGGCAGAGACAAGTATACTCAGGGTGTAATATGCATGCACTCATAATGATTACAGGACTGTAATATTAGCCAAATGACGGCTAGTTACTCGAGTCACATATCACAGGGGTGTCGGAACAGGTACGGCAATGGCCACACCAATATTTTAAAACAAGGGGGCGTGTCAGCCATTTTTCACTTATAGCGGAACATGTCCCCAGCTACACCGCCTTAATATGCGACCTCTTCGTTTAAGACTTATAGTGACTCGTAAGACATGGACAGCCACACTACTTCTAGTGGTGCCATGCTGCTATTCCAGAATTGGTAATGGTCATCAAAAGTGCCTGAAAATACCCAGTTGCCTGCAGGAAAAAAAATAAAAAAATAAAATATTATTAGTGAGCGGAGCGAGCGAGACACTCTCAGGGGTAACACAATTGAAAACCGGGAATGTTTGTTTATATGTTTGGACGTACGTATGTCATTTTGTACTTTGACCCTCTCGTAATTTCGAGTTGACTCAGCGTTCGACCCCGTTCCAAACATCACTAAACAGTATCCTCCGGTTTAACCATTACCCGTATCACCCTAGAAATTGAATTGTTTACTGACACTTTGAATTTTTTTGTGGGTGCAGTTTAAACTCAAAAACTTACTGGAGTTCCATTTCTATCGAGTTAGTTATAAGCCCTAAGCAACAGTATTTACTTGAATTTTCATTGTCAACTAGACTTACCACGAAGGTAAGTCTTGCGTACGTATGTTCAGTTATGTAAAAGTATTGTGCGTTACAACAATTACTAAGAATATTCCAAAGAAAAAGTTTAAAGAACGTGACTTGGCTTTTTGTTTCAATTCAAATAGTTTCAGGGAGTGGTTACTATGGCATTGAATGCCTTTACCGTATAATACATAATTTAAAAACTCCACTTTTTTTAGTAGCTTGAATATTAGAAGTTAAAACCAAACGTCTAACACTTTTTTAGTAGCTTGAATATTAGAAGTTAAAACCAAACGTCTAACACTCCAGTGTAGTATTAGGCTCGCTCGCTATTTGTGCTCAAGCACATCACTAGTTACATTTTCATGTTACCGAACTGGTCGTCATAAACTTGGCGGTGAAAGGGTTAATGAATCTTACATTATCTGGAAATCACAGGACCATAGAAATACTTGACTCCAGCCCCTGTGTAACAAATGACTAACTATCATGTGTACCATTACTTTTCTTCTTTCACTTTCATTTACTTCATTACTGTAGCTATGTGTGTGCGCGTGTGAGACCAGGTGATTGTGCATGGCTATCATCAGGTCATTGACCAAATGATCTGGGAACTCTTCACCTTTCATTTGAATTCAATACTTTACAAATGAAGAGTTGAATCAATATAATGTGTGTGTGTGTGTGTGTGTGTCCGGCCACACATACAAATGGTTTCAAAGGATTATTCTGTTAGTAAATGAAGTGACAAGAGTTCTAAAAGTTCAGACTCTAAGTCGCTCCCTATATATTTCAGGTTGTCTAAGTGTGCATTAAATGGAAATATCCACAAGTCAATTAGAATGAGTAATAAATATAGTAAATAAGAAAATAATTTCAAAAGGCCTCTTTCTTGTTATTGGAGTTAAGAAGTCATTCTAGAGTTCCTCACCTCTAGTTGTATTGAAGTCCAGGAGTCATCACGTGTACACCAGTGGAGTAGTCACTGCACTATTACACCTGCCACTTCACACTCCTACATTGAAAGTGTATGTCTCAAGTAAAACTAGCTCAACATAATTCAAGATTCTCGGATTTGTGTTGCGTGCTTGTAATTCCAACACTTGTAGACATTGAACAGGCTAGTTTAATACAGTAGAAGTTGTTAAAATTTACACCTTCCATATTATATTATATTTATATTAACTACCACAAAACTTTATGAAAAATTGGGGCAAATGTCTCCACGAAAGTCAAACTAACATCTGGGATATGTGTCTGTGTGTGTTGTGAGTGTGTGTGTGTGTGTTTGTGTGTGTGTGTGTGCATATGTGGATGATGGGGGGAGGGGAGCAAAGGGAAGCAAAGTACTTCCCTGTCTAACTCAAGTGCAGTGGAGCCTCCCTATTCCAAATAATCTTCCATGCCCCTGGACAACAAAAAAGCCACAAAAGTTTACCAATTGATGAAATCACAAAGAAATCATTTCCTTAAAAGATATTACTGCTCAGTGTCATAATTGAGCAGCACAATAGATAATACAGGCTAAGCATCCCCAATGCACTTGCCACAGTCTGCCTTACGCTGCTCATACGGAAAGAAGTTTATTACAAATGACGCTGATTAAATTAGACTAAGATTTAGGTTAGCCACAGTTATCTAATGATGACTAATTGACATTTGGAAGAAAAAAAAAATCATATCTCAATGTATTCTTTTTTTTTCTTCTTGTAAATATTGAGTACAATTAATTTTAGGATGTCTTTAATCCCTAAGGGGTGGGGGAAGGGCGGCAAACTAGATTTAAGAAGATGTACAAGCCCCCACCCCTCCGCTCCCTGAAAAAAAAAAACCCTGGTTTTACACAAGATAGAACAATACCATATAACTGTTGTTAGGAAGAAAACCGATGGGTCTAGCCACTAGTACTACGGCTTCAAGCCATGAAGGCTGAAACATCATCCCTGAAGTTAGTACAGCTAGCAACTTTCTTAGAGAGAATCATTCCTGGCATCACGTGATAAAATGCAGAGCAGTGGTAGAATATGAGAATGAAGTTAAAAGTCATGCAAACACGCACACACATACAAAGCTCAACCGTGGTAATTATATATGCAATTTGGCAGCGAGCAAGACACTATCAGGGACAACACAAAAAATCAGGGATATATTATTGTATATATCATATATGATTGGACGTATGTATGTACTTTGACTCACATTTGTTGTGTTCATTCGTTACCTTGGTTAACAACGCGCTGTTTGTCATCACTGTTCATACTTGAAAATTCATTGCCCAAGCCACCAAGAGACTACACTGTAAATTTTGTGTTGGTATATATCCAGTGAACGCGTGCATGTGAGAGTGTTGTGTGTTATATGTGCTGACTAGCTAAGAACAAACAATAAATATACATTTGCTGCTTTATGTGTTAAGCTTCTTAGGTTCCTTCCTGTTTCTTTTGTTAGTAAGCAAGTCTTATATAGAGTTAGAATTTATACAGCGCAATAATTCCTTGGAAAAGCTTGTTGTTTTTTTTAAGTCCCAAAAATTGCTGTGAGTGGTCTCGTACGCTAATTTAATTAAGTCGGCTGTGTAAATTGTTTAAACAAATTGTGCATGATGATTTTTATGAAGATTGAATTTTTACCCTTTCACCTTTTATGTCAATTTTTTTTTACTGAAGCACATCACAAGCCTTTTCCCCTAGGACTGTGTATATGAGTGGGTGTGTATGATTGTGTGCTTGCGTACTTGAGCTACAGCAGAAGGATGGGCGTGTATGGTCAGTGAAACTACACCACCTTGACTACCATACAAAAAACATTGTGTACTGGCTATAAATTATATAATACAGATAAGCTTTAAATAAGAATAAGAACAAAACAAAAACAAAACAAATGAAGCACCAAAGGTGCGAACCCTCAGCAATGAAAACAGTACATGGAAATGCTGTCTTCATAAGAGAAGCTAAACTAGCCAGAAACACTCACTGTTATAGTTTTTCAACGTGAACTTCACTTCATTCAAATACGTTGGTTAACTTCCCTGAGCATAAAGCAAACTACACTGCGGGCTGCAAGAAATTATTTGCTCAAGTGATTATGATGTGACGCTAGGGAGCTGAAAGCTTCACGTTTCATCAACAATTAGCCCCAAATAAAATAAAAAGTAGCACAATAAAAGGTCCTAAATCTTCTTTCTGAATAAGTTTATACCTAAATCAACGGTTAATAGTCAATAATCTCCAAAATCAGAACATGACAGACAGACTGACAGGGCAACTACTACTACCCTCTTGCGCACGCACTCTTAGGGTTAACAAACAAACAAACAAAAAACAACAACAACAACAACAACCACCAATGTCTGTTGAATTTTTTAGCAAATTAACTGTCTACCAGTCCCAAACTCACATCGTGACTTATAAGACCTGCAACTACCTCTATGAGGTCATAAGACTTACATTTGGTAATGGTCATCAATACTATACTGTATCATGCTAAGTTGCTTATGGCCTTAGTGGTTGTCATGGCTCCTATGACTTGTCCTAGTCTTATTCTATGAACTGCATGTGAAAAATGGCATTTTTTCTTCCCATCACTGCACACTGGTGGGACTAGCTAAAAATATTTGTACGCACATTTTATAGACACACACGTTTAAATTTGACGTAAGACATACACATTTTATACATTCCCCCGGAATCCTGGGGAAAGATACCAAACAGATACGTTAGGGTAACCAGACCCTTCTGAGCAGAGCGATTAGGTAAAGGGTCTGGCCAGTGAGACTACATGAAACCATGGGCCTAAAACAAAGTAGAAACTATAATATGTTGAGTTGCATGCAATGATTATCTCCCCTTCATTGTCCAGGAGCACACTGAAGGATGTTAGGGTGGCCATGGGAAAAAGCTATGAGTGAGGATAATTTTGGTGGAGCATGTTTTAGAATAATTCAGTAACTAGAAACCATTCCAACATGCACCCACACTTTCTCACAAAGAAATGAAAATTTTCAAGAGTACTATGAAACAAACAAACTGACGAGCCCTTGTCATACTACTATCATAACTTAGAAAAAATTGTTCAGGAAACACAACTTCACCAGGAAAAACAAATGACCTGGGTGACCCTGTGCAGCTAAAATACTTACAGACTGCTCTACTTACCCAGCAGCATAAGCCAGGGTAGATAGCGAAAGCTTCCTTCAAGTTCACCAAGACACAGTAGCGTACCGTATTACGAATCAGTAGACTAGCGCGCAACAATAATTTAGACTACCACTTCCAGTCGAGAGTTTTAATGGTAAAGCGTTTTTAACTTATTTAACCTGGCGATACTTGCCTACACATAACTGGAAAAGGGTTTTCCATGAGATAATGCAGTATCTTTGCGAGGCTGTGCTGGGGAGGAAACAGCGTTATTTTAACGGTCCAGCGTCTAGCGCAGCGAAGTACTTAGGGCCTGAGAGGGAGGTAGTTCACGATGCACAGAGCCGCCTATGTCTACGCAACAGTACATAGCCTAACAAACATTTAACGTAGCTACATTTTCATCAATGCCGTTGGAGGGACATTATAAACTCAAGGTGGGGTCACTATCTAATTGTGTCTTTCTCTGGAAGGACCTGGGACCTGAGTGATCAAGCAAAAAACTACACCAGTTATAAAACTGTGCAGTGGTATGCACACTGGATATGCTGGCGCTTATGAGGGATTCTTCTTCAATTAATCATCAGCCAAGTTACAGTTCCTAGCTTTCTAATTTCGCTTAATAATATAATGCAAGAAGTTAACTAAACAATTAGTTAAATGCATTTAATAGTTAACTAACAACATTTGGACCCTTCAGTAAACCATGAGTAAAACAAAGGTGTAAAAAAACAGACCTGTAAAACTACAGTAAAACATGGTACTATGTTTTACTTAAGGTTTCCTGTCAAGTAAAACTAAGTATGTTTTACTAAATGAGTAAACTATGCAGTAAATCTTTAGTGTAATAGTTTCCTCAATTTAGTAAAACAAGCACCTTCAAGCAGTGCAAAACCTTGCATAAATGAAGTTAGTTTTTTACGGGCCAGGAGAACAGTATAGGGCTTAGTCAATGGTTATTGTACCATTCACGTGGAAATTGTAGTGTAGACTAGAAGTCTGCATCTAAGTAGCTAATTAAAGTATAAGTTCAAGAAATGTTACCAATGCAGGCAGAAATCTTTGAGTTGAACCTATTAAGGTATTCAGCAACATTCATTTTTATGCTGGTCATGAACCTCCTTCCAGGTTGACTAGACAGTACCATAGAAAAAGTACAGGATAGTTCATCTGTACTGGTGCAGGGCAGGAACCTTCCAGGTGGACCTAGAAGGTACCTCGAAAAAGTGCAGGAAAGTTCACCTGTACTGGTGCAGGCCAGGAACCTTCCAGGTGGACCTAGAAGGTACTTAGAAAAAGTACAGGAAAGCTCACCTGTACTGGTGCAGGCCAGGGACCTTCCAGGTGGACCTAGAAGGTACTATAGAAAAAGTGCAGGAAAGTTCACCTGTACTGATGCAGGCCAGGAACCTTCCAGGTGGACCTAGAAGGTACTATAGAAAAAGTGCAGGAAAGTTCACCTGTACTGGTGCAGGCCAGGAACCTTCCAGGTGGACCTAGAAGGTACTTAAAAAAAGTACAGGAAAGCTCACCTGTACTGGTGCAGGCCAGGGACCTTCCAGGTGGACCTAGAAGGTACTATAGAAAAAGTGCAGGAAATTTCATCTGTACTGGTGCAGGCCAGGAACCTTCCAGGTGGACCTAGAAGGTACTATAGAAAAAGTGCAGGAAAGTTCACCTGTACTGATGCAGGATATGTGACCTGCTGTCAGAAATCATCTGACCTGGTACAGGAAATGTGAAGTACAGGCCATGCGCTCAACTGTCCTATACAATTCCTGAAGTCAGGAAATTCCAGATTTTTTCCTGTGTCTATACCAGAGAGTTCTAATACTGCTGGAGCTCTACATATTGTTGTACACCACCATAAAACTCCCAATTGAACTGCAGCTCATACACAATGGTACAAATAGTCGCTCTCACCGGGCTTGTTCAAAGTGAATACAACAGTTTCAATTTTCTATCAAAACTTGGCTATCTTCACCAGGACTTGCTACATGCTGATAGCAGGGCTCACACACACAGGCATACAGAAACTTCATGTGAACAGTATAAAGCTATAAATAGACAATCTATAAGTAAGCCTTGATAACATTTGCTTATATAGCTAGGTTTGAGCTATATGGGTTGTATTAAGAGAATGAAGCAATTATGACACCAAAACCATTTGGAATAAAAGCAAAATGGGTTATTTTACTTTACAAAAATTTAAAAAAAATGAATTTGAAGCATAACTAAATTAAACCATTTACAAGCATGAGGAAACAATTGACTTAGAAATATAAAAGTCCTGACACCATTTCATCTATTATACAATCCAAGTACATGTGTAGTTGATATATTAAAGATAAAATACTCCAATCTTCAGTTTACACGTGCATGAGGATTCTTTTCTTTTCCTTTTTTCTATTTTGCTATTTTTTTTTACAATAAGCGAAGTAGTATTGTTAATGGCAATATACAATTAGCTAAATTAAAAAAAAAAACATTGTTGGTTAGGTGTGGGTTAGTTTAAAATGTATACTCAACCTAAAGCAAACTTTGTAAATTCTCATTATTCATGGAAATACTTGTAAACAAGATTTGACTAAAGATGTCTGTACCAGAGAGTTCTAATAC
>WLWD01005979.1_pt1 | contig 13796 bp, 7 predicted proteins | sample 6712731 | NCBI WGS metagenome assembly WLWD01 (sample SAMN12718690, study PRJNA576275) | sponge metagenome | isolation source: marine sponge | host: Mycale hentscheli | place: New Zealand: South Island, Marlborough, Capsize Point | collected 2014-11-01
AAGATATGTGGTATGAAAGGTGTCAGATAAGATATGTGGTATGAAAGGTGTCAGATAAGATATGTGGTATGAAAGGTGTCAGATAAGATATGTGGTATGAAAGGTGTCAGATAAGATATGTAGTATGAAAGGTGTCACATAAGATATGTGGTATGAAAGGTGTCAGATAAGATATGTGGTATGAAAGGTGTCAGATAAGATATGTGGTATGAAAGGTGTCAGATAAGATATGTAGTATGAAAGGTGTCACATAAGATATGTGGTATGAAAGGTGTGTCAGATAAGATATGTGGTGTGAAAGGTGTCACATAAGATATGTGGTATGAAAGGTGTGTCAGATAAGATATGTAGTATGAAAGGTGTCACATAAGATATGTGGTATGAAAGGTGTCAGATAAGATATGTGGTGTGAAAGGTGTGTCAGATAAGATATGTGGTATGAAAGGTGTCAGATAAGATATGTGGTCAGAGACAATAGGAGCTCAGAGTTATGGACTTCAAGGCTTTGGAGGTACCAGTTAACTGAACGAACCATTCGTTGATAATCGTCAAGCAAGAATTCCAAGGCTCGTTAAGAATCATTTAAAATAGTGGGGTGGCGAGCACTTACTGCCTGCAGGCATTGCTGGGTTACTGCCTGCAGGCATTGCTGGGTAGTGTTGCAGCTGTGGCTGCTCCATTGACTTCAATCATACTAAAAATAGAAAGGAAAAAAAAAAAGTTCTAAAGTTCTATGTACTTGATGCAGAGGTGAACTAGATCACTTCACCAGCTGCTGTCACAGAAGAATTTCAAGCACCGTTTCTGATTTGAAGGGTTTGGGAAGGAGCTTGAAAAAAGGATGACTTACATTTCTAACCAGCATATGTAATTTTATTATACAGGTATATTATAAGAATTAATTCTGAGATTAAGGGTACAAATCTAATGAAGATATAAATCATCATAAGTAAATGTATATTATGAAAATTTGAAGTTATGTACAGTACACCTTGTGTTCTGAAGGTTCCATAATTCTGAGGTCCTACTGTTACTATTGCAAATACAGTTGTGTACACAATGCAATCATGTATGGAGATGATTAAGTGTGCCTATTGAATGCACAGACACTGACAGAAATGGAAGACAAAAACCTTGAATTGACTCCTGAGGTGTATATAGAAGTCCTGAACATCCTCTCTAGGAGTGGCCATGGCAACCAGGTGGAAGAGATTCTCTCTCATATGCGCGACACAGATCTGCTTCTCTCTGGTTAGATGCAATTCTGGGAGTGTCTTTAAGTACTTGTGTTTTGTTTGTGGTATCAGATCTGCGTTACTTAACGTATACTTGTCTCTCCAGAGGGGAGATTGATGCTCCTCTCAAGTTCCTGGTGTATCTGTATAAGAGGCGTGGCTTGAATGAGAACCTTTTAGTGTTCTACCTCACCACTGCTCTGGAGAGTGGGCAAGTATTGGCCAATGCTTTGGAGCGTTTACGGAAACATATAGACTTCAAATCTCTTCAATGGGTAATACTCTCTGACACCGTTAGCAAATTTATAAGAGATAAGTGTTAATTAATTTAATACCATTGCAAGCACCACCTAATTAGGAATGAATTTTAGCTGAGTTATTACTAGCTAGACACACTGACAGCCTCTATTGTGAATAACTAGACACACTGACAGCCTCTATTGTGAATAACTAGACACACTGACAGCCTCTATTGTGAATAACTAGACACACTGACAGCCTCTATTGTTAATAGCTAGACACACTGACAGCCTCTATTGTGAATAACTAGACACACTGACAGCCTCTATTGTGAATAGCTAGACACACTGACAGCCTCTATTGTGAATAACTAGACACACTGACAGCCTCTATTGTGAATAGCTAGACACACTGACAGCCTCTATTGTGAATAACTAGACACACTGACAGCCTCTATTGTGAATAACTAGACACACTGACAGCCTCTATTGTGAATAACTAGACACACTGACAGCCTCTATTGTGAATAACTAGACACACTGACAGCCTCTATTGTGAATAACTAGACACACTGACAGCCTCTATTGTGAATACTAGACACACTACAGCCTCTATTGTGAATAACTAGACACACTGACAGCCTCTATTGTGAATAGCTAGACACACTGACAGCCTCTATTGTGAATAACTAGACACACTGACAGCCTCTATTGTGAATAACTAGACCACTGACAGCCTCTATTGTTAATAACTAGACACACTGACAGCCTCTATTGTGAATAGCTAGACACACTGACAGCCTCTATTGTGAATAACTAGACACACTGACAGCCTCTATTGTGAATAAGACACACTAGACACCTATTGTGAATAACTAACACACTGACAGCCTCTATTGTGAATAACTAGACACACTGACAGCCTCTATTGTGAATAACTAGACACACTGACAGCCTCTATTGTGAATAACTAGACACACTGACAGCCTCTATTGTGAATAACTAGATACACTGACAGCCTCTCTAGACACACTGACAGCCTCTATTGTGAATAACTAGACACACTGACAGCCTCTATTGTGAATAGCTAGACACACTGACAGCCTCTATTGTGAATAACTAGACACACTGACAGCCTCTATTGTGAATAACTAGACACACTGACAGCCTCTATTGTGAATAACTAGACACACTGACAGCCTCTATTGTGAATAATAACTAGACACACTGACAGCCTCTATTGTGAATAACTAGACACACTGACAGCCTCTATTGTGAATAACTAGACACACTGACAGCCTCTATTGTGAATAACTAGACACACTGACAGCCTCTATTGTGAATAACTAGACACACTGACAGCCTCTATTGTGAATAACTAGACACACTGACAGCCTCTATTGTGAATAACTAGACACACTGACAGCCTCTATTGTGAATAACTAGACACACTGACAGCCTCTATTGTGAATAACTAGACACACTGACAGCCTCTATTGTGAATAACTAGACACACTGACAGCCTCTATTGTGAATAGCTAGACACACTGACAGCCTCTATTGTGAATAACTAGACACACTGACAGCCTCTATTGTGAATAACTAGACACACTGACAGCCTCTATTGTGAATAACTAGACACACTGACAGCCTCTATTGTGAATAACTAGACACACTGACAGCCTCTATTGTGAATAACTAGACACACTGACAGCCTCTATTGTGAATAACTAGACACACTGACAGCCTCTATTGTGAATAACTAGACACACTGACAGCCTCTATTGTGAATAACTAGACACACTGACAGCCTCTATTGTGAATAACTAGACACACTGACAGCCTCTATTGTGAATAACTAGACACACTGACAGCCTCTATTGTTAATAACTAGACACACTGACAGCCTCTATTGTGAATAACTAGACACACTGACAGCCTCTATTGTGAATAACTAGATACACTGACAGCCTCTATTGTGAATAACTAGACACACTGACAGCCTCTATTGTGAATAACTAGATACACTGACAGCCTCTATTGTTAATAACTAGACACACTGACAGCCTCTATTGTGAATAACTAGACACACTGACAGCCTCTATTGTGAATAACTAGACACACTGACAGCCTCTATTGTGAATAACTAGACACACTGACAGCCTCTATTGTGAATAACTAGACACACTGACAGCCTCTATTGTGAATAACTAGACACACTGACAGCCTCTATTGTGAATAACTAGACACACTGGCAGCCTCTATTGTGAATAACTAGACACACTGACAGCCTCTATTGTTAATAACTAGACACACTGACAGCCTCTATTGTGAATAACTAGACACACTGACAGCCTCTATTGTGAATAGCTAGACACACTGACAGCCTCTATTGTGAATAACTAGACACACTGACAGCCTCTATTGTTAATAACTAGACACACTGACAGCCTCTATTGTGAATAACTAGACACACTGACAGCCTCTATTGTGAATAACTAGACACACTGGCAGCCTCTATTGTGAATAACTAGACACACTGACAGCCTCTATTGTGAATAACTAGACACACTGACAGCCTCTATTGTGAATAACTAGACACACTGACAGCCTCTATTGTGAATAACTAGACACACTGACAGCCTCTATTGTGAATAGCTAGACACACTGACAGCCTCTATTGTGAATAACTAGACACACTGACAGCCTCTATTGTGAATAACTAGACACACTGACAGCCTCTATTGTGAATAACTAGACACACTGACAGCCTCTATTGTGAATAGCTAGACACACTGACAGCCTCTATTGTGAATAACTAGACACTGACAGCCTCTATTGTGAATAACTAGACACACTGACAGCCTCTATTGTGAATAGCTAGACACACTGACAGCCTCTATTGTGAATAGCTAGACACACTGACAGCCTCTATTGTGAATAACTAGACACACTGACAGCCTCTATTGTGAATAGCTAGACACACTGACAGCCTCTATTGTGAATAGCTAGACACACTGACAGCCTCTATTGTGAATAACTAGACACTGACAGCCTCTATTGTGAATAACTAGACACACTGACAGCCTCTATTGTGAATAACTAGACACACTGACAGCCTCTATTGTGAATAGCTAGACACACTGACAGCCTCTATTGTGAATAACTAGACACACTGACAGCCTCTATTGTGAATAACTAGACACACTGACAGCCTCTATTGTGAATAGCTAGACACACTGACAGCCTCTATTGTGAATAACTAGACACACTGACAGCCTCTATTGTGAATAACTAGACACACTGACAGCCTCTATTGTGAATAACTAGACACACTGACAGCCTCTATTGTGAATAGCTAGACACACTGACAGCCTCTATTGTGAATAACTAGACACACTGACAGCCTCTATTGTGAATAACTAGACACACTGACAGCCTCTATTGTGAATAACTAGACACACTGACAGCCTCTATTGTGAATAACTAGACACACTGACAGCCTCTATTGTGAATAACTAGACACACTGACAGCCTCTATTGTGAATAACTAGACACACTGACAGCCTCTATTGTGAATATTTCAAAATATTTTGATTTTGTTTTGTTTTCCTCGTCTAGCAGTAGTCAGAAGTGTAATGTCAGGTTCCTCATCTGGTTGTGGGAAGTGTGATGTTCTATTTTTAGTTTGCACATTTTGTTCTATTTTTAGTTTCCTTATCTGGTTGTTGGAAGTGTGATGTTCTATTTTTAGTGTCCACATCTGGTTTGTTTTATTTTTAGTTTCCTTATCTGGTTGTTGGAAGTGTGATGTTCTATTTTTAGTGTCCACATCTGGTTTGTTTTATTTTCCTTATCTGGCTTGTTCTAGTTTCCTCATATGGTTATTAGAAGTGTGATGTGGAGTCACATTTATTCCTGTCATTCGGACAAGAAAAACATGTTTCCTGGTAAAGATGGTCTGGAGCCACACCCCTGGGGTCATCGGTGGGTTGTGAATACTCGATATGCGATCCAGTTTATGGCATCCACTACTGGCAAGCGTTATGTCCACTACTACTACCCATTACTTGCACGCCATTGCAGCGATGGCGATGTGAGAGGTGAGTTGATGTAGCATCACAACTATTATTAATCCATGTGTATTCATTTATGGTTATTGTGCCATCAACCTTTCAAAGCAGGCTATCAGTCAACTGACAATCAAAGCTATGACTAATATTTTTAGCTTCCATTGTTGTAAGCTTTTCCCTTCGTACTAATTAAAACATTAGATTTGGTTGCCAGATGAAGTCCAATAATAAATTTATAATAATAGCAAATTTATCTCATCGTTCTAACAGCCAATATTGTTAATTAAAGACTTAACCCAACACTTCGACTTCTTGCTGAAGTCCTCTTCAGGGGTCAACAACATAGGACTTCAGCAAAGGAGTCGAAATGTCGGGTTAAGTTTTAATTGACAATATTGGCTGTTAGAACGAGAAAATGTTTCTATAATCATTTCAGCCGAGAATGACTGAATCAATAAATTAATATTTATCTGATGTATTGAATGTCACGTGTGAAGGATTAGTGAAGACATTTCATATGATGATGCGTCAGAACACTCGGGAAAACAAAATCATGTGAGTGGATGTTAACAGCATGGTGTTGGTTTATTGGACCTCATGGTTAGTACACATGAGTTGTTGTTATTGTTGTATCATGTGAGTGGCTGTTAACAGCATGGTGTTGGTTTATTGGACCTCATGGTTAGTACACATGAGTTGTTGTTATTGTTGTATCATGTGAGTGGATGTTAACAGCATGGTGTTGGTTTATTGGACCTCATGGTTAGTACACATGAGTTGTTGTTATTGTTGTATCATGTGAGTGGCTGTTAACAGCATGATGTTGGTTTATTGGACCTCATGGTTAGTACACATGAGTTGTTGTTATTGTTGTATCATGTGAGTGGCTGTTAACAGCATGATGTTGGTTTATTGGACCTCATGGTTAGTACACATGAGTTGTTGTTATTGTTGTATCATGTGAGTGGATGTTGACAGCATGGTGTTGGTTTATTGGACCTCATGGTTAGTACACATGAGTTGTTGTTATTGTTGTATCATGTGAGTGGCTGTTAACAGCATGGTGTTGGTTTATTGGACCTCATGGTTAGTACACATGAGTTGTTGTTATTGTTGTATCATGTGAGTGGCTGTTAACAGCATGATGTTGGTTTATTGGACCTCATGGTTAGTACACATGAGTTGTTGTTATTGTTGTATCATGTGAGTGCTGTTTGACAGCATGGTGTTGGTTAATTGGACGCTCAGGTTAGTACACATGAGATTTTGATTGTTGTGTATCATTTGAGTGGATGTTACAGCAATGGTGTTGGTTTATTGGACCATCATGGTTAGTATCCACCTGAGTTGTGTTATTGTTGTTCATGTGAGTGGCTGTTGACAGCATGGTGTTGGTTTATTGTACCTCATGGTTAGTACACATGTATTTGTTGGTATTGTTGTATCATGTGAGTGGATGTTAACAGCATGGTGTTGGTTTATTGGACCTCATGGTTAGTACACATGAGTTGTTGTTATTGTTGTATCATGTGAGTGGATGTTACAGCATGGTGTTGGTTTATTGGACCTCATGGTTAGTACACATGAGTTGTTGTTATTGTTGTATCATGTGAGTGGCTGTTGACAGCATGGTGTTGGTTTATTGGACCTCATGGTTAGTACACATGAGTTGTTGTTATTGTTGTATCATGTGAGTGGATGTTGACAGCATGGTGTTGGTTTATTGGACCTCATGGTTAGTACACATGAGTTGTTGTTATTGTTGTATCATGTGAGTGGATGTTGACAGCATGGTGTTGGTTTATTGGACCTCATGGTTAGTACACATGAGTTGTTGTTATTGTTGTATCATGTGAGTGGATGTTGACAGCATGGTGTTGGTTTATTGGACCTCATGGTTAGTACACATGAGTTGTTGTTATTGTTGTATCATGTGAGTGGATGTTTACAGCATGGTGTTGGTTTATTGGACCTCGTGGTTAGTACACATGAGTTGTTGTTATTGTTGTATCATGTGAGTGGCTGTTGACAGCATGGTGTTGGTTTATTGGACCTCATGGTTAGTACACATGAGTTGTTGTTATTGTTGTATCATGTGAGTGGCTGTTGACAGCATGGTGTTGGTTTATTGGACCTCATGGTTAGTACACATGAGTTGTTGTTATTGTTGTATCATGTGAGTGGATGTTTACAGCATGGTGTTGGTTTATTGGACCTCATGGTTAGTACACATGAGTTGTTGTTATTGTTGTATCATGTGAGTGGATGTTAACAGCATGGTGTTGGTTTATTGGACCTCATGGTTAGTACACATGAGTTGTTGTTATTGTTGTATCATGTGAGTGGATGTTGACAGCATGGTGTTGGTTTATTGGACCTCATGGTGAGTACACATGAGTTGTTGTTATTGTTGTATCATGTGAGTGGCTGTTGACAGCATGGTGTTGGTTTATTGGACCTCATGGTTAGTACACATGAGTTGTTGTTATTGTTGTATCATGTGAGTGGCTGTTGACAGCATGATGTTGGTTTATTGGACCTCATGGTTAGTACACATGAGTTGTTGTTATTGTTGTATCATGTGAGTGGATGTTGACAGCATGGTGTTGGTTTATTGGACCTCATGGTTAGTACACATGAGTTGTTGTTATTGTTGTATCATGTGAGTGGATGTTGACAGCATGGTGTTGGTTTATTGGACCTCATGGTTAGTACACATGAGTTGTTGTTATTGTTGTATACTCTTCAATGGTTTAATAGCAACTATTCACTTGTATTATATTATATAAATTACTTTATTTCTGTGTTTACTATGCATGCACTTCATTCTCTGAGTTCAGACTGAACATCAATGAACTGTGTTGTGATTACTATTGTTAGCCTTTGAAAGCAGCACGGCCCAAACTGTTATGTCACATGACCGGCATGTGATCAATAGGAATTCTTTTAGTCTTGAGAAATGATTTTTTTTAATGAATAGCTAGTGTTAAGTATGCTGAGGGTTGACACCTTTGGTGCTTTAGTTATTATTATTATTGTTGTTGTTGTTGTTATTATTATTATATTCATGTTTTATAAGCACTCCAAAGTCAATGTTTTTATGTTATTTCAACAGAAATGGTTATGTTGAACAGACTTTTTCTAATGCTGGTATGCAGATGGAAGATCTAACTTCCGTAAAGATGGAGGATCTGACTTCAGGGGAGGCAAGTGAAATTAGATATTAAAATCTGTAAATAGGACTATATAATGATCTATAAATGGCACAATATTATTATCTATAACTAGGACAATAATATGATCTATAAATGGGACATTATTGTGATCTATAAATAAGGCAATAATGATCTATAAATAGGACAATATTATGATCTATAAATAAGGCAATATAATAATCTATAAATAGGACAATAATTATGATCTATAAATAAGGCAATATAATGATCTATAAATAGGACAATATTATGATCTATAAATAAGGCAATATAATGATCTATAAATAGGGAAATATGATCTTATGAGTTATAGATGGGACTTTGCTATGATCTATAAATAGAACAGTATGATCAATAAATAGAACAGTATGATCAATAAATAGAACAGTATGATCAATCAGATGATTCTCAGTTAATTTATTTCTTCACTTGTCTCTATGGAATCTAATAAAGTATTATTTATTTTCTAATTATACCTACATTTTATATTGTAATAAGTGTGATGTATGCCTATCTGAATGTTCATTCTGTACATAAAAAGAAATTTGCATTAATTAGGAGTGAAAAAAATGAACTTCCTAATAATGACTAAAACATGACTGTCTGTCAAAATGGTAGTGTTAGCATTCTACATATAGAGGAAGTGCTGGTCAATTTCTAGAGGCATTAATAATTATAAGGTTCCTGCTAGCACGTACTTCGAACTGTTTATCTGTTGGTCTTGGGATGTGTGATTGTAGGAGGATATTGAAGATGAGGACACTTGGCACAAGCAAGTGTTGATATTCCAACTAGCTCACTCCAGATTTACTGATGCTCAAACTACAAGTAAGTTGGGTTCTAACATTTAAGACTATACTAGAATTTGTGGTTCGATTATACACAAAAGATACCACATTTTGTTTGTTTTTTCCCTGACTTCTCCAGCTGCTGATGTCCAACTTCTTCTCCAGCTGCTGATTATACATTATTGACTGTAGACTCTCATTTGTCTAAGATCTTAGTATTTGTATACTGGAAAGAATGAATTAGTATCCACCAGAGTATTTCTGCTACTTTTGATAAACTATTGACAACTGAATTGAGTTTAGTATATTATATGTATTTGTATACATATATAGAGGAAATAAAAGCTTTAGATGAAAAGGTGATGGCAAGGAAGAGTATCTTTAATACAGCATCAGGTTTAGTGGCATATTCTATTATATTATTCTCACACTAACTATTCAATTCAGCTCAATTTAAAGAAAGAAGATAGATATTATATAATGTGGTGCATTATAGTTGTCACACAATTGAGTTTGAGTGAGAGCTGATTGTATCTCGTATGTGGATAAGTTGTTTGTGGTTGTTTTATTTTAATTAATTTATTTTTTTCCCCAGTGGCGAAGATATCTGATATTCAAGAATACTTGCCAAAAGCAAAGGAAGCGTTTCAGGCACTGATGCTATACAAGTATGTCAGTAGAATCTGTAAATGATGCTATACAAGTATGTTAGTAGAATCTGTACAGTGTTATATTCATGAGCAAGTTCTTCCATAGTTACCACGAGAAATTTCTTAGCAATAATTTTAAAAGAGTTACCTTCTCTTTACCCTTCTGTTTCCTTTCTCTCCATCCTTCCCATTCCTTCCACTCTATTCTTTCCATTCCTTCTATCCTTCCCATTTCTTCCACTCTATTCTTTCCATTCCTTCTAAACCTTCCCATTTCTTCCACTCTATTCTTTCCATTCCTTCTATCCTTCCCATTTCTTCCACTCTATTCTTTCCATTCCTTCTAATCCTTCCCATTTCTTCCACTCTATTCTTTCCATTCCTTCTATCCTTCCCATTCCTTCCACTCTATTCTTTCCATTCCTTCTAATCCTTCCCATTTCTTCCACTCTATTCTTTCCATTCCTTCTAAACCTTCCCATTTCTTCCACTCTATTCTTTCCATTCCTTCATCCTCCGCATTCCTCCACTCTATTCTTTCGCATTCCTTCTACTCCTTCCCATTCATACACTTCACTCGAAGTAAAGTTCTTTCCCATTCCTTCTAAACCTTCGCGCATTTCTTCCGACTCTATTCTTTCCATTCCTTCTATCCTTCCCTTTCTTGCCACTCTATAATTTCTTTCCATTCCTTCTATCCTCCCATTCCTTCCCTCTATTCTTTCCTTCCTTCTAATCCTTTCGCTCATTTCTCCACTCTATTCTTTCCATTCCTTCTAAACCTTCCCATTTCTTCCACTCTATTCTTTCCATTCCTTCTAATCCTTCCCATTTCTTCCACTCTATTCTTTCCATTCCTTCTAATCCTTCCCATTCCTTCCACTCTATTCTTTCCATTCCTTCTAAACCTTCCCATTCCTTCCACTCTATTCTTTCCATTCCTTCTAAACCTTCCCATTTCTTCCACTCTATTCTTTCCATTCCTTCTAATCCTTCCCATTTCTTCCACTCTATTCTTTCCATTCCTTCTACTCCTTTCCCCATTTCTTCTACTCCATCTTTCCTCTTTCTTCCTCTCCACTAGTCTTTGTTCCTTCCACTACCTTTAACAGAATATTGGAGTTATTACTTTAGCCATTTTTATGTTTGTGTAATGGTAGCAAGGATCATTTCAGCGTGCCATTCTTAGCATGTGCTACTAGTTTATTGAAGAGAGGAACTTCTTTGAAATGGTTCACTAAATATTTTTGGACTGTTGAGAATGAACTGAACATGGAGTTGTTTGACAGGATATTAAGGAAGGTATGTCATTGCATAGCTCCACCTACCTGTGGTGGTACTGGGAAGAGTGGAGAGATGAATGGTAAAGAGTTGCTGCCACCAGACTTTCCAAATCTCATGGCACACGTTTAACTATCTTCCAGGTCGACTAAACCTGGGAGACTTCAACTTTGCTACACTCAGAAGCTGTTCTAAAGCTTGTCTCTGGTACCCCTCCAAGATATTTTAATTCTTATTTGGTTTAAGGATAGGTAAATTGAGCAGCACTTTGTGATTACCAAGAAATATGCGTAAAAGGAACAAAGTGAAGGCTGTCAGCCAATGTGTAGAAAACTTGACAGGAAATGGGTAGAGGGAATACCGTAACAGATAAAGTGGGCATGTGCTTGAGAGTCAAATGTCACCCTTATAAAAATGTGGGGTGATAACACCACATGCGGAGTTGACATGAAACACTCACACATACATGTATATCCAATCTCTGGACTGACTGAGCTCAGTTTGAGTGTTTGATGCACAATCAAGTGCTTGCTAATCTTCTTGACCAAGTATGTGCTCATTGCTGGGAAGCTCTTCTTGTTCCCAAAAAAGCTGTAGAATTTCATCAGCTCTAGCGTCGGTTGACGTAATCTTCATGCACTGTTTCCGGTCGACACTGAAAAGGTGTTCTGACAGCACATAATTGGTGGTCTGTTTAGTACGAGATGCAGCAAGCGGTACTGCCCAACAGTATAAAGGGAAAATGTGAAGGTCTTGGAAGTCGAGGGTTGTTGTAGCTCAGTGGTTAGAGCACTGGTGGCTAAAGCCAGTGGCCCTGGGTTCGAATCCCCGGCGACAACTAATATTTTTTCACATTTTTTCTTTGCTTTTTTCCAGACCCCTTTAGGTGAGAAAGTTTCAATCTAATCTATAGATTGTGCAAATTCATAAAAAGAGCAAAACATATGTGTGTGTGTGTGTGTGTTATATATATTGCTGCAGATATTGTCGAAAGAAAGTGAGCAAGGAAAATACATATGAGACGATGACACTTGACATTTCTTTTTTTCATATTAGAATGCATTGGTGGGTGATACATGTTTAAACAACAACACGACTGTTAGGAAACTTGACTGTTAAAAAAACATGGCAGACGGCAGCTAACAAAAAAGTCCATCCTGATGATCTATTCTGTAGGTATCAGATTTTCCATTCTTGACTCTTAAGGTTTACGTGATCAACACCAGTTCATTTCTACTATAGGTGGAAGTTTCTCTGTATCTCTCACATAATTGTGAGAAATTTTTTAATAGTTATTATCATAAGCAAAGTAGTTTTTTTTAAGTTGAAACATCAATGTACGCCTGGACAGAGAAGAAGCTCTCTAGCAGAAACACAGCAGTAACTTCACCTAGCACAAGGAGTAGTTCACGTAGTTGAGGGAGCACTCTGTTTAATAACACACATTACAGGCTTGTCTACAGTGTATAGACCCACACAGTTGGAATTTACGATTCGGTTTATTTTGGTAACATTCCACTGCACCAGACAAGTTTCCAATGCAAGTAGTAAATGAATGGAAAATTGTCCAGTGACCGACTGTTTATCAGCAACACTGGTTAAGTGTAAAAAAAACTTTTTTCCTAAAAAATTAAAAAAATCTGAATTTTAATATCCTACTATTGTTTATATAACATTTTCTTTAATTGAAGGGCATCAATATTTCTTGTGATGAAATCATCTCTCAATTGATGTCACTGGTACATGCCGGAGAGAAAATACCAGCAAATACATACAAAGAGGTACATAGAAGTATCACTGTCTGTTCTATTTATGTTTCAATATCACTGTCTGTTCTATTTATGTTTCAATATCACTGTCTGTTCTATTTATGTTTCAATATCACTGTCTGTTCTATTTATGTTTCAATATCACTGTCTGTTCTATTTATGTTTCAATATCACTCTGTTGTTCTATTTATGTTTCAATATCACTGTCTGTTCTATTTATGTTTCAATATCACTGTCTGTTCTATTTATGTTTCAATATCACTGTCTGTTCTATTTATGTTTCAATATCACTGTCTGTTCTATTTATGTTTCAATATCACTGTCTGTTCTATTTATGTTTCAATATCACTGTCTGTTCTATTTATGTTTCAATATCACTCTGTTGTTCTATTTATGTTTCAATATCACTGTCTGTTCTATTTATGTTTCAATATCACTGTCTGTTCTATTTATGTTTCAATATCACTGTCTGTTCTATTTATGTTTCAATATCACTGTCTGTTCTATTTATGTTTCAATATCACTGTCTGTTCTATTTATGTTTCA
>WLWD01003274.1_pt1 | contig 13794 bp, 7 predicted proteins | sample 6712731 | NCBI WGS metagenome assembly WLWD01 (sample SAMN12718690, study PRJNA576275) | sponge metagenome | isolation source: marine sponge | host: Mycale hentscheli | place: New Zealand: South Island, Marlborough, Capsize Point | collected 2014-11-01
ATTATTAATCATAGTATTCAATGTCTAATACGGTAGTATATCTGGATGAATTACAACACGGTTTACACTTTAGAAAGATAATTGTATTCCTAGAAAACCATGACAATCCCATGGGAAATTATAGAAGCGGAACCCTAGATCTAGTTATGCATTATAACATATCTTTATTAGTAGATACTGGTATGGTATGAATTGTATGTATGTAATGTGATGGTTTAATGAGATCTGGGGGGGAAAAACAAATATAACTCTTGCGACCTGCCATATTATTACCACAGTTATACTTAGTGATCAGAGCAGATATTGTAATTGCTATTGATGATACCTTACCAGTTAAAATGTGATTAAAGCAGCAACTGTTTTTTGTTCCTTGGATTTAATATGTATATCATTGTAAGGTATAATAATTTATTATTGTTTTGTGGTAGTTGTTATTGTTATATTAATTATATATATATATATATATATATATCCATTCTGTGTAATTATTTAGAACCCCCAGATCCAGTCCAGAATTTGAGAACTGTATCCACAACAGCCAATAGTGTCACAGTTACATGGGACAAACCAGCCTCCACTGGTGGGAGGTCGGACTATTACTATTTTGTGGGACGCTCTGACCCTCAAGGAAGTGCTACCAGTGTGGTACCTGTCAATAGCACACTGATGGATCTAGGAAACACAATAACATTTCCAATAGGCAATCTCCTTCCATTCCAGAGATATGTTTTCACAGTTATAGTCCACAATGGAGTTAGCAGTCAGGATAGTGTCAATGTGGGATCTAGAACTAGGACGACTGAGGGGCAAACTACGGAGAGTCGTAAGTTTTATATATATTTTTTAAATTTTCAGACAAAATAATAAACTCCACTATGATCATTCATTATAAAACCCTTTGATGACCAATGATTAAATATCTAAATGTTGATCATTGCCACTGGCAATTATACACTTTGTGTATGCTAAATTTGAATCTCTGTGATTTATACTGTATTTTTGGAGGGTTTATTTTTCCCAATGATTTCAGTAAGTGCACCAATGTATTGTTTTTTGCTACAGTTTCAATGACTGCATGCAATCAGAACGAAAATCACCGTTTATATATTCACGACTATATAAGCAGTGATGTATGAGCTGCAGCAGCTTGAGTAGCTTTGGCTGCTGCACTTTTTAGCAAGAGTACGATATGGTAAAAATTGTCACTATTGAAACTGCTTGTTGATATCGTGAAGTATTGCTACCATTTTTGGTGATGTGCATTGTAGTTTAGGCCCTCCCCATGTGGTGTGATTTCAACAGGTACTATTTTTATTGACTGTGTCTTTTATATCTACGGAGCTTGTTTTGATAGTTCATCTATGGAGCTTCCCTGTTTTCCTCACTATCATAAAATTAATTTGTTACTATGAACTATTACTTTTTAGTATAACCTATAATGTTTTAATCTGTTGAACTTAATTATAATATAGTCTTGAAGTTAATTAGTTGGGTGGGGCTTATAGGCGTCGCTTAAGGGCCTCAGCACTTTTTATGTGCTTCCTACACCCCTGATAAAAGTAGCTTAGTGTATGTCTTGATGTGAAATAGCAACACTTGTGTAGATTGTCGTAACTCACTCATTGTTTTCCTACTTCTGTAGCTCCTGGCCCTCCAATCTTGACTCCTCTGTGCTCAGTGGTAGTATGGCAGCCTCCAGCCAATCCTAATGGAATCATTACAGGATACCAAGTACGTTACGCTGACAGAACACCATCTACCCTACCCGCGACTACAGCTTATTCTGTTACGAGTGAAAATCAGAGAACTAGCAATGTTCAAGTTCAGGTAATAACTCAGCAATTGATCACTGGTTTCTTAATTTACTCCATTTTTAATAGTCTGCCTGACATTTTGACTCTGCTAAGTCTTGTTTAATACTTACTGTACCTCATACAGTATACATAATATGGTGATAACACATATCTAGTTAGCTAGGTTGTTAATTTATTTTATCATCTGCATGCAATATAAATGGATTTATTATAATAGCAAATTTTTCTCTTTTTAAGGGTGCCCTGCCACCGGAAACCGAGGCGCGTAACCGCAAATTGACTGTTTTTGCTATGTCTTTATATTTCTTTTTCTGTGTACTGTGGGCTTACTTTGTTGTTACAGATGGAATGAGCACCAATAGAGGACTCCAGCAAGCCAAATTTGAAGAATGAAGACCCGTCTGGGACGGCGATACAGCCCTGCACACCGGCTACTATTTGGTGTTATTTCGAAGCGGCCGAAGGAACTAGCGTGCTCATTTTTTTTCCAGAGGTAGCTAGCGGGCTTCTTCGCAACATTACAGAGCCATATTTCTAATATCTATATTCTTTTTTTGTAAATAGTAAAATTTACGTGCAGTTTTACTCCTGCGTTATTCTAAAAAAATCTCTCTGTAACTTTATTCTAAGGGGGGTATGCTGCTTGTGCGCAAAATTTGGATTCAATTCAATGATACAATTCCACGAAATATCGATTTATATTTTCAAGTTGACTACTGATTCGCTATTTTACCCTGCCCCCCATATCGTTGAGCTCCCCGAACGCGCATTATTGGTAAGAGCATAATCAATTGACTTGTGGTAATTCTAAAAAGAGCCCATTTGTAAACAAAAATAAGAAATACAATAATGAGCCGTGAGATGGCCGTTGTAACTTTGGAAAAGGTTAGTCCCGGAGCAGAAGTGACGGTGTATTCCCAATGTTGCTTGGAGTTGGTTGCTCATTAGTGAGAGCGGGGTAGTTCAGCACAAATTTCAGACTTGTAGGTGATAGGGCTGAAGAATATAGCGGTAGCAATCTCCACAGAAAGAACTGAAGTGATGATGACGGAGTCTATACGCAGCCAAGTCTGAATACAAGGTTGGTGGAATAGTAGGAGCTGGTACCAGTCAGGATGGAGTTGGTCACCGTTGAGACAGAGTTTAAAGCTGCTCCAATGGCTTCACAAGTACAACCTCATTCCGTACCCTAAAAGTATAATAGGAGGATGTTATTTGAGGTGACTGTTTCAGACTAGTACACTACAGTTATACAGGTATAGCTCGGGACCCGTTTGTCCTCCTGCTTCGCGGTAACCGGTAGATTTTTTTGGCGCCAAAGTTAATTGATCCGCGTAGAAATTCAGAGCTGGCCTCGCGTGAATAGATTGCATGCGGGGGTTGGGTTACGGGCGGTTCTGCGGTATTATACTGAATGATTAAACGACCACAGGTCCCGGTGGCAGGGCACCCTTAAGCTCATGAATTATTTATGAATGTACACATCGTCGTTGTTACTGACACACAAGCGTACTATTAAATATCATTGTTGTCATCATTATTTTATTTCAGCTATAACGTAAAGCCATCCTGATTTTCCCGACTAAAATCACTCAGCTAAAAAAAAACAAAAAAAAAACACTGCCAAGTTTTGAAATTGCATATGGTAAAGGGTTTCGATGTCATAGTAACCATTTGCCGCCGTACTTTTTGTACCTTGAAAAACAAGCAATTCTGAGGGATAATTGCACAGCTTTCATGAGCCTAACCCAAGAATTGTGCTTACTGCTGTAGTAACAGCTGAGGAGAATCCCAAAAAATTTTGCTAAAAAAAAAGAAAAAGAATGGCTAACGTATTTATTAAATGTTTGCACAAGATATTCTTTAAGCTAAGCAGTACGTGTAACACACACACACACCTATAAGACTTACTTGTATTCTCCTCATGACTTGCTATTGGACAAATGGGTTTTCAAAAAAGAATAATATTACTGTTGCATAGTGTGTATATACAGTTGCATTATAGTGTGTATAATTAGCTATGACAAACTGAACTTTAACCCTTTCCCTGTCATTTTATGAGGACCAGTTGAGCAACATGAAAAAAAAGTAAATATTTTATTTTTTACTTCTTTTCAGTAAAGACATTCCAACAAGAATTGAATTTTTAAAGCACATCAATACCATACTCTTTAGGTTATACAAAAAAGTATATTAGTCCGCAAAAAGTTAAAAATTAGGACTTACCATTTCCAATTGTACTAGCTGAAGCTCAAATTCTGACAATTTCAGAGTTGCTGCGGGGTTCACACAGAGTGCACACTTATTCCCCTTCTAGTTGCTGAATTCTGAATTTCAGAGCCCTGTACGATGAAAAAAAAATTTTTTGGTGGACCGATGCTCAACAGTAAGCGTTCTAGTAGGCATACTTTAAATTGAGAGTGGTGGCAACACTAAGAATTCACGGCTTGGACAGCCAAAGGGTCAGAGACCTTACTACCGCCACTAGAAAAGGAACTCCAATAAGTTTATAAAACCTAACTGCAACTGCACATTCAGATTATATCAGAATTCAAAGCAAAACAATTAAATTTCCTTGAATGACAGGGAAAACATCACTAACAAAAAGTTTCTGTTTTAGTGAAATATGGAATGGGTTTGCCCACTAAACGAACACAATAATGTGAGGGTTAAAGTACAAAAATGATATACACATAATAGGGTTGGGCGATATTGGGTTATTCCCATCACGGTACGATATTATAAAATTAATTGCGGTATGAGTAACTAACAACTATTTTTTTAAATTTAAATTAAAGTGTATAAATGAGAGAATTGTCATTGTCAAAATAATGACAGAAAAAGTTTTTTTTTCAGCAAGTATTTTAGTTATAAGTTGATATTCAAGAATCCGTCAGCTCCAGCCATCGTCTCCCGCCTCTTTCATACGGCTGGACTGCATATAGCACAGAAGAAAGTGTTGGCTGGTTGGTGTCAGTCGTTCCAGACCGTTTCTCACCTTCTCTGTTCATCAGGAGCCTGACTTTACTGTGAACCTTGGGGTGTTTGTTCTTTAGGTGCGATAGCAAGTTCGAAGTGTTCCCAGTAGCCGCCCTAACTTGCATGCCGCAAATTCGACAAACAGGATTGTCCTGTTGGCTGCCTCTGCCACTATCATCCGCGATTAAACCAAAATACTTCCATACAGTCGATTTTGTACTGCATTTCTCGGTAAGTTGCTGTCCAGACGCCATCACTAAAAAACGGTAAAATACAGCTGGAGCTCTATGCGTTGCACATGCGCAATTTATCGCGGTATTTCCCGCGTTACTCGGCATGATTTCTTTATCGTAACCGAGACTAAATACCGCGATACCGCCCAACCCTAACACATAAACAAATATTCCTAATTTTTTAAAGTGTTAACCGATTACACGCGAATGACGCAAATATGCGTCAATTAAGAAAAATCGATAACCGCGGTGGACGCAAATATGCGTAAAAAATGCGTCTTCGCGTCCATTTCGCCCTACAGCTTTGTGGAGTCAAGGACGCCACCGATCACAATTGCAGACGATTCTATATTGTTGTAAGTATATTTTAGGCTTATAAAATACATAGACTGCCATAAGAAAATGTTGAGTAAATTTTGTCACAACAATAAGACTTCTTTCTGATAAAGTATAAATTGAAAATATATTTCATAAAATAATAAAGGTAACAGAATAATTTTTTAGAAACCAATATTACTTTAGCTATAACTGCTCATGATAAAACAAGTAGAAAGCTATCTTGGCAAGTGGAACACTGGCACTTCAGCATCCTAGTGATGAAGACGTTATTCTTGACCTGGCACAGCATGGCAGTGACAAGGATGGCAGTGACCACGATGGCAGTAACTCTGATGGTAGTGACGAGGAGTTTGATGACAGCAAGAATAACTTCAGTACTGATGGGTGTAGTGACTGCAGTAGTTGCTAGATGGTCAAGGACTCTGACGAGAGAATGGAATTGATGATTCTGAAAGGTAGCGATTTCTACAGGAATTTTAACCACATTCTTTATAACAATAAGTAAAAATAAATATTGTTATACAACAGGTGAGACTGCAGGGATCCCTCTGACATGTACTTCTATTATGCTATGACCAGTTGCACTTGATAGTAAGATCACAAGCTATTCTGTCAACAATGCAGCCTACCAGCACATCAAAAGTAAAGACACCTTGGAGTACCAAACTGAATACACTATAATATTCTATCATTTATTTGTGATGTACCTGTTTTCATGCACAAAAGCCATAAAAAGCTTCTCTGTTCACAAAATTTATAACAGATTGCTAAGTTCAAAATAAAACACACCCTAAATAAATATCAACAAATTCTTCCTGAATGTAAGACAGATGCGTGCAAAAGCACTTTCTCTTACCTCTATGATCAAGTAGCAAACTGCTTCAGCCATGAAACCATACTTCCAACCTTACTAGTGTGCTTACTAAGAGCTTCAGTGTGATGCCATTAAGGTTTTTGCCAAACGGTGCGAGTACTTTGTTATTTTTCAGTCGGGAACAGCTCCTTAGCGTCGAATTTATGCTTTCCCAATAGCCTAGAGCGTACTCTATCGTTCGATAATACTGTCCCTGAGGCAATCTTCAAACGTTCGTCTTCTTTCTCTCGCTTAGTGTCACCCTCCCACCAAGCAATCAATCCTTTGTGTCTCGCGTGCGCCCGTGACCGCATTACGTAAGGCGCAATTAAAATTTTTGTTCGCGCGTAATCGGTTAACCCTGATAACATTTCATTTTCTTCTCTCACTCGCAAACAATATATAATATTAGACCTCAGTTATGCCTGAATACACGCACTTTACACCAACTGCACAGAGAAAGAACTTACTGGCTGTTCCAGCAGTTACATCAACATAGAGAATGGCGAAACCACTAGGAGGTGGTCCAGACAGTATTCCTACTTGCAACTGGTGTGAACTACTCTGTTCAACTCCAGTATATGTTGAATTAAAGAACCCCATTACTAAAATACATAAACATACAGAAGCATTAATTCAATCTAACACATGCAGGTACAATTCACACACATACACACACTCTTTAACTGTCAAAGTTATACTATAAATATAAAATATATGCAAGAGATTCCAAAATAAATAGCTTTTTTTTTTGCTGTACTGTTAAAAAAAACAACAACTAACAAATAAATAAAGGCAAGCAGAACAAGGTGGGGGGCTTGCTACTAATGTATAGTCAATAAATACATTGTTAGCTAAATATGTACCAGCTAAAGTAGTCCATTCAATCAGCATTGGTATCAGCAGAATTAAATTTTGAATATTGAATTTTTTTTAGTGATATCAGCTCTACTATAAATATGTATTTACACATCACATACCTTACATACATACACATATAAATCAGCAAACCAAAATGGAGAAATGGCAGAAAGACAATTAACATAATTATATGCCCGGAGACAAACAAAGTGTTTCCTTGAATGTGCTCTCACGCTTGATGAGTGTCACAAGAGTTCTGCAATTCACAATGGCAGAAATAGCTTGGAACTTACTTCGTGGACACATGAAACATCTTTCTATGCCAAAATTTTGGTAGCTATATCCTCTGGTTATTCCGGGGCTAGAATATCTGCAGCAATAGCGTTCTAAATTAGGAACATTTATAGCACTTTGAGTTGCGCCCTGGCAACTCGTTTGCTGATAACATGTTCCCGTTGGCTGAGAATACGCAGATGCTAAAATGAATAATAAATTAATTAATTAATAACTACGTAATAATATTAAAACAATTCATTAAAAGCTAGGTAAAGGTGACGACACCACCTCTTAGACGAGAATTACTAGTTATAAACTTGTGACAATCACTCAGCCTAGACCCTTTACACTGAATTACAAGTTTCACCAATGTTCTTGCTATCCTGAGTATATAAGATTCTAAACAATTAAAACTTGAGGAAGACAAACTTATAATGTGCACAATTACAACAGTCAGTTATTATGCATGTCTATTTTCTACTAGTCACTTTAAGACAAAAAGTATTCTTATTTTTATTTAAATGATATCAGCCAATAAAAAAAATGATAATATTAGAGCCTACTTAAAGCTGGAAAACACTTATTTCTTTTGTGTGAGAAAGGGGAAGGTCCAACACTGCAAGCCAATTAATTTCCTCTTCCTTCTATTTTTTTTTTAAAGTTTCTGTACACTATCCAATGAATAAATTCTAAGGCCTTTATGAGCACTACTTGGTTGTGAGAACAATGCTACAATTTCTACCTTGTATTCAGTATTTCTATTAGTTGGCACAAATGTCAGGTAAATTAAAATAGGACATAATAGCAATTTCAAATGAGCCAAAAAAATGCCTACTGTATTATTATTAAGGAATAATCACAAGATTATAACAATCCCTTTGTACGTATTCATACTCCATACTCATTTATTGGCTAACAAATTGTGATTCATGTGTGTCCAGCTTTAACCGATTAGTTCTGATAAATTAGTTCTGATAGATTAGTTCTGATAAAAACCAGCAGAGAAAAGCAGCTTCAGTTTGGTTTTATTACAACTGTTTGGACTGAGGTAGCCTAGCCTGGAGTCTTTGTGGTTAAACTACAACCAAGTAAGATTGATAATAGATAATAATTTGTAATAGCTGCCGTAGTTTTTAAGTAGCTAACTCCTTCTAGAAGGGTCGCCATTTCTTTATTCAAACTTTGTTAGTTACCTTTGACGTAATTATTCTATATTAAGAACAGTAATAAAATAGCCATTTCTAAAGCTTGATTTTTTGTACTTTTTTAAACACGGCCATACTGCTGAGCGCCATATGGCGCTTATGGCAGTGAAAGGGTTAAATACATACACATAAATCAGCAAATAAAATGGAGAAATGGCAGTTGGTCAACTGTGCAAACAATTGCATACCAATATAAAAGTGGACTTGTTGTAAGGATGAAAAAGTAAATTTAAACAGAGGAGCTTGTGCTAATATTATCTCACTGGTCCAAAAATTGCTTCAATTCTAATGAGTGACCTGAAAAACTTCTTATCTCTTCAGACAAATGTCACGCTAATGGTTCATACCCACTATACAGACCACCCTTCATTATGGAGTAAACCCAACTTACACAAAAAGTTAAAAAATAATTTATTTATTTTTTTAACAAATAGCAAGTTGTGGACTGTTATATTTTTTATACAAGTGTCATGACTAATTGCAGGCTACAAGCAAACAAAATAATGTACATGTACACAAAAATCAATTCTACAGCTATAGTTTGGTAAAGAATCATTACCTTGTATGCACCAAATGAGTGGCACTTAGAAATATGAAGTCATGAACCACCATTAACATCTACATCATTATAATTTTTCAATGTGTGTTTACTCAATCTATGCCCTCGAATTTTTTTATCACATGCAATTCACAGCCATTGTTAGCTCGCAATAATGCAGTATCGTATATCTAGCTAGGTTTTATAGCCAAGACGTTTAGTATTAAAAACTACTCCAGGATGCATTGAAGCTTTCTGCAAATAACTTTAGTACGCATCAATGCGCTCTTCAATAAATGGAAACTAACTCACCTGCAAAAGAGAGGAGTATGGAGGCCACGAGGTTAACATAACAACAGCCCATTTTTCCTCACTGATCAAGACAGGAGGAATGCCAACCTTCCCCGTGTAGCGGTTGGGTAAAGGGTCTGGCTACGCCAGACGACTACTACAGTCAGACCGCATCCGGTTCAGGAATATTTTGCGATTGAACGTATCGAAGATTCCTCCTGGAAACCTTGGATGGGAAAATAGTTTCAAAGTAGCTATGTAGGTCATAGTTTCAAAGTGAAATTAAGAAGTATCGGGTGAAACTGGAATCTTTCCTGGCCCATGCGCGTACACGGGTCGTCACCCCCAAAAAGTGCTATTAAAGCCACACCTCTCTCCGACCTAGTCTTTTCCACCCACGCAGTGAGCTCCATTTTGGTTTGTCTAGTCTGGGGTCTTGAGCTGTTATAGCTTTCGGACGTCGCTGGAAAGGTTAGGGTTTGCTCAGACTTCCCATTTCAATACTCTATTCAGAGCTGGGGTGACTGGTGTTTCAGTGAAGCATGGGCATGTCAGCATGTGTTGGAAGAAGCTGCTGATGATACTGGCTTAACTTGTGCAACAAGTAGTAGTAAGTTATGAAGACATGGCTTAGTATAGAATGGATATATTATTTATTTTGTTTAGAATTGTGTGAAGGAGAAATAGTAGAAGATAAAGCATTCCAGAAACACTGAATCAGTGAAGACTTTTCAAGATGCCTTTGACGTCCTGGCAGAATTTTCAACAGGAATAGGCAAAATCAAATGGTTAGATGAATTGATATTTAATAGTACAATCTAAGGTTTTCTTGAATGATTCAGTCATTCTCAGCTTAAATAGTGATAATAATAGCAAATGTTCTCGTTCTAATAGCCAATATTATATTAATTGAAACTTAACCCAGTTACGTTTTAATTAACATAATATTGGCTGTTAGAAAGCGAAAATTAGCTCTTGTTTATTTATTTATTAATTTTTTTAACTTATTAATATGGAACATGCGACCTCTATTTTTGCCCACGTCACTAGTTACATAAGTTGATAAATCGTCTTGATAAAATAAAGAAATGGATCTGCCGAGCAGTGAGTGGCGGGGTCCAAGCTGATTGGAGCAGACTTAAACACCTGAACTTTTTGTTTTATTGGCGAGTGAATGAAGCGAGCGAGACACTTACAGGAGTAACACAATTGAAATCAGGGATGTTTTTGTTTATATATAGGTTTAGATGTACTTATGTCATTTAGTACTTTGACCCTCTCGTATTTTTGTGTTAACTCGGCGTTTGACCCCGTCCTAAACTTCACTAAACAGATTCCTCTGGTTTATCGATCATTACCCTTATCATCCTAAATTAGAATTGTTTACTGCTTTGAATTATTTTGCGGGTACAGTTAGAACTCAAAAACTTTCGGGAGTTCCATTTCTATTCGAGTTAGTGGCGGTGGTAAGTTAATAGCAATTTGACATTTATAAGCCTACGAACTATTTACTTGACAATTTATTGTCCACTAGACTATCCACGAAGGTAAGCCTTGCACAGGTATGTTCAGTTAAGTGTGAAAGTATTATGCGTTACAACTACTACTTAGCTAATGAATATCACAAAGAAAACACTTAAATATTGCGACTTGTTTTATTTTTTTCATGCTTTTTTTTTTTTTTTCCCCCAATTGAAACTGTTGTGCGGTGTGGTTACTATGGCTTTGAATTCCCTTTACCTTATATACATATTTCAAAATCTCGATTTTTTAAAATAATCAATCGTTTAACAATAGTATAACTTTAGGCTCGCTTACCTTTTGTGCTCAGGCACATCACTATAAAAGTATACAGACCCAGCAGCACTAATATTTTTTTCGTTGTCTTTGAATGTGTAAACATATTTCATTTTCAACAACCATATTGAAGTTATGCCAAGACCTGTAGCTCATACTAGTTTGCGTGTAGACATATATATGTCATGTTGTACTTTGACCCTCGCTTTTTTGTGTTAGCATGTTGTCGACCTAGATAGCAGGTTTTGACAGGAAAAATGGTCCAACATTACAAATTGTAGCAGTGAGGGTTCCTCTGTAATACTGACTATAAGAAGTGTACCATCTACTGGGAGGTATAGAGTAACTGACAAGTGTTGTAGTGATCATGTCAGTATACAGTAGGAGACAAAAAAGTTTCGCATTCCGTTCTGTAGTAAGGCCGTAAAATTGTATTTTTTTTACCGTAGTATTTATCGTTGCATTCCTTACCGTTTGGACTAAATGGCCGACACCGTTTACTAAAACGGTAAAAAAAATTAAAAAAAAAAACGGTTAAGCTTTTCCGTCAATTCACAGATATTTTCTAGCTAGAAACTCTTCCATAGCTATATATCAGCAAGCTAAGGCCTTTTATCGACCATTAAACGCTACGGGGATAGTGCAAAAACGATTGTACAAAATTTTAACTTGCTTCAATAAAGCATAGTATAGGTTTTGAAACACGGCTTAGCTTATACATCATCCATTGGTTTACCAATCCTGACTGTGTTATCCTAGGAAATTTATTTGATTACCCCTTGAAAATTTTTGTCCAATAGTCAAGTCATGAAGAGAATACGATATAAATCTTGTGTTGGTATATCCAGTAAACTTGTCTATGTGTGTGTGTGTGTGTGTGTGTGTGTGCTGCAAGAATAGCACAAATAAATTATACCAAAATAACAAAAAGTAAATATATATTGTAAGAGGCTGGCATTCAAATTTAAATTTCAGTCAGACCAGCTCACTCGCCATTTGTGCTGAAGTACATCATTAGTACTATATTAGATTGTTTGATAAGATGAGGAATTGGAAATGATGTAACGAGTAATAAAATGTGTTAGTGATAAGTTATATAATGCACTTGTACAAACAAGGAAGAATTGTGCATGCTAGCTAAAAATGGAATGATGGTGAAATGACAACTAGCTAAAATATTGACAAGTGGAATGTTCAGCTTTGGCTTTGGTCTTCAACACAACAACTTCAACTGTCGCTGTTGAAACAATACACATTTTGAGGTGTGTATGGAAAACTTCACACACACATACAGACACACAGAGCCACTGCATACACAGACTCACATACAATACTAACAGGTTAAGTATATTGGAGCATGGTGTACAGTTATTTGTATTATTTATTTATTTATTTACTTAATTATTTATGTTTTACTTTTATAGGAGTTCCTCAAGTTTACAGTAAGGGCTTGGGAGGGATGGAACTTAATCAGAAGAAGTGGACTGTGAGCTGAAAGGTATAAGTCAACCATTTATATATCATATAGTAGATATGTATTGTTTTTACAATAGTGGTACAGTAGCTTCTGTGAACTTTCTTTTAAATGTGGAAGGACTGTAATGGGGTAGTCAGTAGTCAGCCATTTATTCACTGTATGCACTAGAGGGTCCTAGTGAGTCGTCCTGTCTGCTTGTGTGTCTGTATATCTGTAATACTAAGATTACTGGTTGATTTAGGTATGAACTTACTCAGAATAAAGATTAAGATCTTATAATGTGCTACTTTTAAATTCGGGTTGATTTTTGAGAAAACGTGAAGCTATCAGCTCTGTGTGTACTAGCTTTAATTGGTAAAATGCCCACTTTTGTCACATCGTAGTCGTGTGAGCTAATAATTTCTTGCAGTATGCAGTTGATTTGCTACCCTGGAGTGCTGGCTATACATGCTACATGCAGCATGCAGTTGATTTGCTACCCTGGAGTGCTGGCTATACATGCTACATGCAGCATGCAGTTGATTTGCTACCCTGGAGTGCTGGCTATACATGCTACATGCAGCATGCAGTTGATTTGCTACCCTGGAGTGCTGGCTATACATGCTACATGCAGTTGATTTGCTACCCTGGAGTGCTGGCTATACATGCTACTTGCAGCATGCAGTTGATTTGCTACCCTGGAGTGCTGGCTATACATGCTACATGCAGCATGCAGTTGATTTGCTACCCTGGAGTGCTGGCTATACATGCTACTTACAGCATGCAGTTGATTTGCTACCCTGGAGTGCTGGTTATACATGCTACATGCAGCATGCAGTTGATTTGCTACCCTGGAGTGCTGGCTATACATGCTACATGCAGCATGCAGTTGATTTGCTACTCTGGAGTGCTGGCTATACATGCTACATGCAGCATGCAGTTGATTTGCTACCCTGGAGTGCTGGCTATACATGCTACATGCAGCATGCAGTTGATTTGCTACCCTGGAGTGCTGGCTATACATGCTACATGCAGCATGCAGTTGATTTGCTACCCTGGAGTGCTGGCTATACATGCTACATGCAGTTGATTTGCTACCCTGGAGTGCTGGCTATACATGCTACATGCAGTTGATTTGCTACCCTGGAGTGC
>WLWD01004680.1_pt1 | contig 13793 bp, 9 predicted proteins | sample 6712731 | NCBI WGS metagenome assembly WLWD01 (sample SAMN12718690, study PRJNA576275) | sponge metagenome | isolation source: marine sponge | host: Mycale hentscheli | place: New Zealand: South Island, Marlborough, Capsize Point | collected 2014-11-01
ACAGTACAGAGGGACATTCTCTATCTGGGACAGGTGGTCCAGTATCTACAATACAGTACAGTACAGAGGGACATTCTCTATCTGGGACAGGTGGTCCAGTATCTACAATACAGTACAGTGCACAGGGACATTCTCTATCTGGGACAGGTGGTCCAGTATCTACAATACAGTACAGTACACAGGGACATTCTCTATCTGGGACAGGTGGTCCAGTATCTACAATACAGTACAGTACACAGGGACATTCTCTATCTGGGACAGGTGGTCCAGTATCTACAATACAGTACAGTACACAGGGACATTCTCTATGTGGGACAGGTGGTCCAGTATCTACAATACAGTACAGTACACAGGGACATTCTCTATCTGGGACAGGTGGTCCAGTATCTACAATACAGTACAGTACACAGGGACATTCTCTATCTGGGACAGGTGGTCCAGTATCTACAATACAGTACAGTACACAGGGACATTCTCTATCTGAGACAGGTGGTCCAGTATCTACAATACAGTACAGTACACAGGGACATTCTCTATCTGGGACAGGTGGTCCAGTATCTACAATACAGTACATTACACAGGAACATTCTCTATCTGGGACAGGTGGTCCAGTATCTACAATACAGTACATTACACAGGAACATTCTCTATCTGGGACAGGTGGTCCAGTATCTACAATACAGCACAGTACACAGGGACATTCTCTATCTGAGACAGGTGGTCCAGTATCTACAATACCGTACAGTACACAGGGACATTCTCTATCTGGGACAGGTGGTCCCAGTATCTACAATACAGTAACAGTCCCCAGGGCCATTCTCTATGTGGGGACGGTGGTCCAGGGATTCCTACAATACAGTACAGTAACAGGGACATTCTCTATGTGGGACAGGTGGTCCAGTATCTACAATACAGTACAGTACACAGTGACATCCTCTATGTGGGACAGGTGGTCCTGTATCTACAATACAGTACAGTACACAGTGACATCCTCTATCTGGGACAGGTGGTCCAGTATCTACAATACAGTACAGTACACAGGAACATTCTCTATCTGGGACAGGTGGTCCAGTATCTACAATACAGTACAGTACACAGGGACATTCTCTATCTGGGACAGGTGGTCCAGTATCTACAATACAGTACAGTACACAGTGACATCCTCTATGTGGGACAGGTGGTCCTGTATCTACAATACAGTACAGTACACAGTGACATCCTCTATCTGGGACAGGTGGTCCAGTATCTACAATACAGTACAGTACACAGGAACATTCTCTATCTGGGACAGGTGGTCCAGTATCTACAATACAGTACAGTACACAGGGACATTCTCTATGTGGGACAGGTGGTGCAGTATCTACAATACAGCACAGTACACAGGGACATTCTCTATCTGGGACAGGTGGTCCAGTATCTACAATACAGCACAGTACACAGGGACATTCTCTATCTGGGACAGGTGGTCCAGTATATAGTACAGATGAACATTTGTAAGTGGTCCAGTACATGAATATTGGGAGTAGTGGGGAAGTTGAGCAGTACGTATGCACAGTGTCTATTCTATCTGGTCAAACACAAGCATTGACATTAGCTGCAAGAAAACATACATCAATAAAACCGACTGAAAATCATACCCTTCACTCACACACACACACACACACACACACACACACACACACACACACACACACACCTGAGGGCCAAGTGTTCGAGTGAGATGAAACAGAATGGTCTTGACAGTCCTAAAGGGCGTGTCATCATGAGAGGGGGAGTGGTAAGTGTCCAGGAAACTCTGCAGGAAGACGTGGATGTCCTGAAGAATCTCATCTACATTGAGTTTAGGCACCAACTGAGGAATCTGCTTTGTCAGCTTCCACAAACACTAGTCACACACAAACACACACCCACTGCAATACTAACACGCATACATCACTGTGTTGCATGTACCTTCATAGTGAGTTCAGTGATTGGAGAAATGTGGCCTTCTGGTGCCAGCGACTTGAAGAGGAGGTGAAGAAGAGATCTGATATAGAGCATACGATTATATTGTGTAGAACCATAATGTAGGTCTGGTCTACACTATCACTAATACAGCACTGGTCTGGTCTACACTATCACTACTACAGCACTGGTCTGGTCTACACTATCACTAATACAGCACTGGTCTGGTCTACACTATCACTAATACAGCACTGGTCTGGTCTACACTATCACTAATACAGCACTGGTCTGGTCTACACTATCACTAATACAGCACTGGTCTGGTCTACACTATCACTAATACAGCACTGGTGTGGTCTACACTATCACTAATACAGCACTGGTCTGGTCTACACTATCACTAATACAGCACTGGTCTGGTCTACACTATCACTAATACAGCACTGGTCTGGTCTATACTATCACTAATACAGCACTGGTCTGGTCTACACTATCACTAATACAGCACTGGTCTGGTCTACACTATCACTACTACACTATCACTACTACAGCACTGGTCTGGTCTACACTATCACTAATACAGCACTGGTCTGGTCTACACTATCACTAATACAGCACTGGTCGTATAACTGGTCCACGTGTCACCAGGCTTGTAGAACCAGTCCACATGTCACCAGGCTCATAGAACCAGTCCACATGTCACCAGGCTCGTAGAACTGGTCCACGTGTCACCAGGTATAGAACTGGTCCACGTGTCACCAGGCTCGTAGAACCGGTCCACATGTCACCAGGCTCGTAGAATGGGTCCACGTGTCACCAGGCTCGTAGAACCGGTCCACGTGTCACCAGGCTCGTAGAACTGGTCCACGTGTCACCAGGCTCGTAGAATGGGTCCACGTGTCACCAGGCTCGTAGAATGGGTCCACGTGTCACCAGGCTCGTAGAACCGGTCCACATGTCACCAGGCTCGTAGAATGGGTCCACGTGTCACCAGGCTCGTAGAACCGGTCCACGTGTCACCAGGCTCGTAGAACTGGTCCACATGTCACCAGGCTCGTAGAATGGGTCCACGTGTCACCAGGCTCGTAGAACCGGTCCACGTGTCACCAGGCTCGTAGAACTGGTCCACGTGTCACCAGGCTCGTAAAACCGGTCCACGTGTCACCAGGCTCGTAGAACCAGTCCACGTGTCACCAGGCTCGTAAAACCGGTCCATGTGTCACCAGGCTCGTAAAACCGGTCCACGTGTCACCAGGCTCGTAGAACCGGTCCATGTGTCACCAGGCTCGTAGAACCGGTCCACATGTCACCAGGCTCGTAGAACCGGTCCACGTGTCACCAGGCTCGTAGAACCGGTCCACGTGTCACCAGGCTCGTAGAACCAGTCCACGTGTCACCAGGCTCGTAGAACCTGTCCACGTGTCACCAGGCTCGTAGAACTTGTCCACGTGTCACCAGGCTCGTAGAACTTGTCCACGTGTCACCAGGCTCGTAGAACTTGTCCACGTGTCACCAGGCTCGTAGAACCGGTCCACGTGTCACCAGGCTCGTAGAACCGGTCCACGTGTCACCAGGCTCGTAGAACTGGTCCACGTGTCACCAGGCTCGTAGAATGGGTCCACGTGTCACCAGGCTCGTAGAACCTGTCCACGTGTCACCAGGCTCGTAGAACCGGTCCACGTGTCACCAGGCTCGTAGAACCGGTCCACATGTCACCAGGCTCGTAGAACCTGTCCACGTGTCACCAGGCTCGTAGAACTTGTCCACGTGTCACCAGGCTCGTAGAACTTGTCCACGTGTCACCAGGCTCGTAGAACTTGTCCACGTGTCACCAGGCTCGTAGAACCGGTCCACGTGTCACCAGGCTCGTAGAACCGGTCCACGTGTCACCAGGCTCGTAGAACTGGTCCACGTGTCACCAGGCTCGTAGAATGGGTCCACGTGTCACCAGGCTCGTAGAACCTGTCCACGTGTCACCAGGCTCGTAGAACCGGTCCACGTGTCACCAGGCTCGTAGAACCGGTCCACATGTCACCAGGCTCGTAGAACCTGTCCACGTGTCACCAGGCTCGTAGAACTTGTCCACGTGTCACCAGGCTCGTAGAACTTGTCCACGTGTCACCAGGCTCGTAGAACTTGTCCACATGTCACCAGGCTCGTAGAACTGGTCCACCAGTCTAGAGATAATTTTGAAATGCATGTAAATATTGTATTATTTGTGTAGGTGTGAAATTGCACGTGGACACAGATAGCCTGGGGCAACAGTATATCACTCCACAAGAGGCAGTGGGTGTTAGGCTTAGTGACATCATCATTGTGGGGCGTGGCATTGTTCAGGTGAGACTGTCTCTGATGATGTGATACCATCATCCATGTTGTTTGTGTGCATGTGCAGAGTGATAACTGGGAGGGCGTGGCCAAGGAATACAGAGACACTGCCTACTCAGCATATCTTAATAGGCTAACTCAGTAATGGTGTGCTTCAATTAGATTTACCATGTTTACTATCATCTCATGTAACAAAAAAATATAGGGAAAATGAAAACAGTGGATAAGAATAAAGTTCTAGAAACCACAAACATGACCACGAACATCAGAACATCGCTGGTTAAAAGAATGGGAAAGAGTTTTATATGGTTTCAAGATCTCTTTCACAGGAATTCTTGGCGACAGTGTGACCACACCTTACCAATTATTTAACGGTTAGGAATACTAAAGTTTTTAAAGTTGAGCCTATTCTGTGTGTGTTTGTTTTTTAATCTGTGTGTATGTGTGTGTGTGTGTTTGTTTTTTAATCTGTGTGTATGTGTGTGTTAGTTTGTTTTTAATCTATCTTCTCACCTTTTACAATTAGTGCTGTTGCAGATGAAGGTTTGGGAAGACCTGAAGTTTGGACACATGCTCTAGTATTAGTAAATGCTACAACTGCACTCCAGACCAGTTAGTTCACCTGTGAATTTGGTGTTTGCCCTATGCAATTTTGGGACACAAACTAGAACAATAAATATTCCAGTATCACTTTGCCCGAGACCTTAAATGTACACTGCAGTCTTTCACTGCTCTCCTCCTCCTAGGATAATAGTTACTGTAGCTATCCACTTGGAGGACTTTAGGAGGTTTTGGTTTCCTTGGATTGTAAGGGCAGTGTAGGCACAAGCCTACATGACAACTGAACATTATCATTATGTTTGTGTGCATGTATGTGTGTATGGGAATCTTGTAGCCTACATGACAACTGAACATTATCATTATGTTTGTGTGCATGTATGTGTATGGGAAACTTGTAGCCTACATGACAACAATTCAGTACTCTACCAGTACATGGTCTTCACCACTTGTACCAGTGAGGAAATCCGACTATGTGTAGATTTTAGACGCCTTAACAGTATTACAGTCAGAGAGCCTTATTACATGCCCAGCATGACTGAGATTATGGAGAAAGTAGGACAATCTTGTGTTTTAAGCAAACTTGATCTCTCTAAGGGATTTTACCAAGTTTCCGTGTGCCCAGAGGATCGCTGTAAGACAGCATTCATATGTCCCTTTGGAAAATTTGAATTTCTCCGAATGCCATTTGAACTGTGCAATGCTCCATCTGTTTTCCAAAGACTAATGGAGTACAGTTCGTCCAGCTTAAAGAGTAGAAAGTACAGATCTCAAAACTTAGACTAGTTGCAATCACAATAAGCTTAGCCATACCTTTTTTGTGTTGTTAGATCCCAATCCACTCGAAACTAAGTCAGCATAAGTATAAGAACTACGCTATCTCCATAGACATTCCATACATTAAGCGCCATTTTTTTCGACGTAACCGCAAATTGACTGTTTTTGCTATGTCTTTATATTTCTTTTTCTGTGTACTGTGGGCTTACTTTGTTGTTACAGGTGGAATGAGCACCAATAGAGGACTCCAGCAAGCCAAATTTGAAGAATGAAGACCCGCCTGGGACGGAGATACAGCTCTGCACTCTGGCTACTATGTTATAGTTAAAGCATGAGCGCTTAGTTTCTAGTCGATTTATTGCACGACAGCCCGAGGGCCGTAGGCCCGAGGACTGAGTGCGATAAATGTACTAGGCACTAAGCGCTCATGCTTTAACTAGTTTAAATACCGGGCAAGTGTTATTGCACACTTGCCAAGTTATTACACCTGACAACAATATAGCAACGGTATTTAATCAGAGTTATTTCGAAGCGGCCGAAAGGGCTACTGCGCTCATTTTTTTTCCAGAGGTAGCCTGAGGGCTTCTTCGCAACATTACAGAGCCATATTTCTAATATCTATATTCTTTTTTTTTGTAAACAGTAAAATTTCATGCCGTTTTACTCGTGCGTTATTCTAAAAAAACTCTCTGTAACTTTATTCTAAGGGGGGTATTTTGCTTGTGCGCAAAATTTGGATTCAATTACAGTGATCCAGTTCCACGAAATATCAATTTTTATTTTCAAGTTGACAACTGATTGCAATTTCACCCCGCCCCCCATAACGTTGAGCTCCGCGAACGCGCAATTTATTTGGTAAGATAATCAATTAACTTGTGACAGCTCTAAAAAGAGCCCATTTGTAAACAATAATAAGAAATACAAATGAGCCGTGAGATGGCCGTTGTAACTTTGGAAATAGTTAGTCCCTCGAGCAAAAGTGATGGCGTATTCCCGATGTTGCTTGGAGTTGGTTGCTCATTAGTGGGAGCGGGTAGTTCAGCACAAGATTTAGACTTGTAGGCGATAGGGCTGAAGACATTGGAGCAGCTTAAAACTCTGTCTCAACCATGACCAACTCCACCCTGACTGGTACCAGCTCCGACAATTCCACCAACCTTGTATTGAGACTCCGCTGCGTATAGACTCCATCATCACACTTCAGTTCTTTCCATCGGGATTGCTACCGCTATACTTCATTCCCCTGCAAGTATAATAGAAAGGATGTTATTCGAAATGGCTGTCTCAGACTAGTACACTACATACAAGTTGTAGCTCAGAGACCGTTTGTGTCCACCCGCTTCGCGGTTTTTGGCGCCAAAGTTAATTGATTGTTTGCGTGGCCGGCTCGGTTACAGGCCATCTCCCGCGTTTTACCAGTGAGTCCCAACATCCCCCCTCCTGGTTTAGTTCACAAATGCGCAAGCGCAACACTCTGACATCACAAATACGTCGTCATTGAGATAAGAGCTTCCGCAAACGTCACAACTTACACCGAAAATACTAACACTCTCACAAAAGCATTTTTATTTCCCTTAATTTTCAAGATAGGGGTTTCAAATTCATATGGATTAAAATACAACTATTTAGGTATTTTATATTAAATTCCCAAGACACTTACTTCAAAATTGCAAAATTACCAGCTTAAAGCATTTGGGGAGTTTAGTTTTTTATAAAAAATGAAATTAAAAATAAATAAAGTAGTATTAAAATATAAAAATTTGGTACAAATCAAATTAATGAGCCATAGATTCAGTCTGCAAAATCTTTAGACACTCGAATTCAATTTACTCTTTTTCTGGCTTAAAAACATCAAAAATATCCTCCATTTATAGGGTCACTTCTTCTATCTATTACCACAGTTGTGACCACAAACCACAATTTTTTAAAACATAATCAATTTTAATATATATTAATTTGTGTGTGTGTGAAGTTTCAGCTTCCTGACATCAATCTGACTGCACATGTATACATTTAAAGAACAATTAACAAAAAACAGAACTTTCTACTCTTTAAGCTGGACGAACTGTATGTTTTAAGAGAATGTGCTAGTTTCTGTTTGGTATACATTGATGATCTACTTGTTTTCTCGAATAGCTGGTGTGATCATCTTGTGCAAGTGAGAAATGCTATTAGCACTCTCAATCACCATGGTCTAACGTGCAAGCCATCAAAATGTGAATTCTGAATGTCTAAGTTGGAGTATTTAGGCCATGTGATCGGATCTGGAGTTGTGTGTACTTGAACATAGAGTGTCAAACATGTCAAACTACATTAAACCACAAACCAGGAAACAACTAAGAGCATTCCTAGGTGCAATAGGGTACTATAGGCAGTTTGTAGGTGGGTTCCAAAGGTGGTCTTCGTTGCTGACCCCCCACACTTCAAAGTCGTCCCCATGGTTAGTGCAGTGGACTCCTCAGATGGAGGAAGCATTTCTTCAATTAAAGTTAAGTTTATGTAATGTATGTGCATTGTGTGTGCCTGTGCATGATGATGTCTTTCAACTAGAGACAGATGCCTCGTCTTCGGGAATTGGTGCAGTCTTGAGTGTTCTACGTGATTCAGTTTGGAGACCTTCGTCAAGGCAAGCGTGGAGCGGTGTCACGAAGGAATCAGACCCCGAGCCATCTTCGAAGGAGGGGGAGATGTAGGCACAAGCCTACATGACAACTGAACTTTATCATTATGTTTGTGTGCATGTATGTGAATGGGAAACTTGTAGCCTACATGACAACTGAACATTATCATTATGTTAGGTTTATTGTTTTTGTAATTTGCAAGTTCAATTCATCTTTTGACTCTTTGTGAAGGGCTGGCTATATAAAGCCACTGAGTTGTGTTCTTCTTGTCTTCTTTCTGAAAGTTGAGATTCTTTTAAATTATATTTAAATCCTGAACAATCCTTTGGGGAGAGGACTTAGCGGTAGCTAAGAGAATCTAAGAGGAAGAACTGGTGGCAGCGACTACTACGTGTGGGAAACAGTATACGTACGTGACCTTCACTAATCCATCGACCTTGTAGCCATAGCCCAACAGGCAGATCTTTTACAGTTGGTAGACGTACATCAGAATATGGATACTGCAGAATGCGAGTCTGCAGAATCGAGCCAGAGCCTTCATTCTGAGATAGCTTCTGAAGCTGTAGACCTTTCTGGTTATCCACTTATTCATACTAGTAAAGATCTCAATGAAGTTCCTCCCTCTCAGTCTAGTCTTTGTTCTGGCAAGAAGTCTATCGCATCAAGTGCTCCACAACCTGCTGTTCAGAGGAGTGTTCGACCAACCCTTCATCTGAGTGAAGAGGTAAGTGTTGCTCACTGATGGAACTACGTCAGCTTCCGTTGTGTCAATGTAGAAATACTAATTGTGTTTGTGTATGTAGAATTGGTCTGATTGTTTCAAATGGTTGATACTAGTCGCTAAAGTGGTTGCTGGGATTGTCAGTCTTGGATTGTTCATAGCTACTGTCGTGGCTCTGGTTACTAAATATTCATAAATGAGAGTGAATTGCAGCTGCTCATATTGCATAATTTTTATTATTCTGGAATTCAAGTGATAGTGTGTGTGTGTGTTAGAAACTAAAAACTAGAATTAATTCTGTAGTATATTGAACTTTTAACATAACTGGTTTCACTATGGTTTGAGTCAGCTGGCTCTTGTGCATCGGCGAGCACAGTGTAATTCCCCTGTGTATTTGCGCTTGTCTGGATAATAGAAACAGATTGCTAGAAATTTTTGAGCAAAATGAATTGAGGTAATGCTGTGAGATAACATGACCTCAGCAAAATGGGCAATTCCATTTAGCAAGATGGACAAATTTGAGATTTGAAGTATAAGCATGATGAAGTAAACAACACTAAGAGTAACAACATTGGAGTGTGTGTAGCTACTGCAAGTAGCCATCATGTCCAATAGCCATTGCCATGCAATACAAGCAGTGGACCGGTTCAGCTCACAGGCTCCAGTGCTTGTTTATACTATGTATTATTCCACTGACAAGAGACACAGTAGACATCTTTAGTAAATACCTGGAACAGCTGGGTCCACACAGCTCTTTTCTCTTTTCATTTCTGCAAAATTTTGGCACAAGCATCAGTTTATCACTGAAGAATGAGCTAAATTTCAGTGTGGAATAATTTTTTGTCATGAGGTCAAGTTATCACAAAGTCCATGACCAAATGTATGTATGAACTTGACCAGACCTCTCTACTCCTTTCTCCATGTGGCAATAGGTAAAGGGTCACATTGCCTGCTAGTTCATTTGGACTCATTTCTACACTGACTTATCCTGTACCCCATTATGGTCCACCTGGATCAATTCATACTGGTCCATTTAGACTTGACGCTAATTCCAGTACTACTCGATCAGCATTGCACGAGTGCATAAGTATTATAGGAAAGGGATATCAATACTATTTCCACCATACTGTGTGATAGAGAGGCATGAGACACATTCTGGTGTAGTGTGTGAAGATAAAATAATATGTATATCCCTTCCCCCCTCTGTGTTGGGGCTAAGTATACATGGTGTTGCTGAAAGCAATTAACTAATGAGATTCCTTTTGTCTTCTATATCGTCTCGGAATGTACTCGATGACCCATTTTATAACAACACTACCAGCAACAACACATAAATCAGTTGGCACTAACTAGGCATAGATAATCAATTTAGTTTAGCTACTGGTATTTATTCATATTCATAAATTGCTGGAAATATAGGCAAAGAGCTAATGAGCTATTGCCAATCATTTATAGATGCTAGAGGTGTCGCTGAAATGGTTACTAGTCAGTAGCTTGTTTGGTTGCATCAACTTTGTCTAGCAATAAATGAGAGATATAGCTAGGTATACTTAGAAGGAATATAGGGTAAAGTTTGGAGCACTTGAGAAAGAATTTTGGGCAGACACAAATGCCTGGTGTTCCCACTAGCCTGTTAACTACACTGTACTACTAGCTATGGTATAGAGGGGAAAAAAGTACAAAAAGATTTCTTTACTCCACAAGTTGTATTTCTCCAGTTATAAGAATGCCAACTATCGTAGTTATTGTGATATATGAATTCATAGCATAATATACTCTACCTATAGATTATGTTTCATTCATTCTCCAGATGAGCTGATAATTCTACAAGTCTTGCACAAATGGCATGTTCCATTCATTATGGCAGCACATTAAACACATTTCACTAGGCAAAGAAAAGAATTGGATGTATCAAAATGAGAGTGTCTTGCTTGTTAGTCAGAGAGAGAGACTTTGATGATTCTGAAACAGAGCTTGTCATCTTTCAGATGTTGCCTGTTCTTCACTGAATTGTAACCAAGTTCTGAATGCCGAATGAATCTCTTTAAACCCCACCCCTCACTACCCCTCTTGCAGTCGTCGTCTGCCCTTGAGCCGTCCACTCTGGAAGTGTATTTGTCTGGAGTGTTGTGGTTGAAGCGAATGATGCTTGTGGCATGGTTCCGGTCTGTCACCATGTTCTTGAGCTGTACCGCTATCTCGGCGTGGAAAGGCCACTTGAGCTGATCATCGTACTCTCCTCTCAAGAGACAGGCATGGACAGCAAGGTGGTCATCTTGTGTCTCTCCAGGATAAACCACCAGACAGAGCCTGTAGCCTTGCAAGTGGGAGTGGAAGGGTATGCTCTGCCATTCCTTCATGCTTTCAAAGTGGTCCGAGACACTGGGCATGATGAATTCAAGTGGGAAGAGGCCAATAGAAGCTTGAATGGAAAACGTCTGGTCTGATAAAACAGTCTTAGACTGGGAAAGATCAGATTGGACCTCAGACACAGCAGAGCTAAGCTCTTCAAGTGAGCATTGCCGCTGCTTTTCTGCTTCAGTGAAAGTGCTCTTGTAGTTTGTAGAGAAAGAAGTGAATTGGTTCTTAATATCCTCAATTTCTTTCCTCATTGTAGCTAGCTGGTCCTTTAGTAGTGCATTTTCCACCCAAAGGTTGTCCTGCTGTCTTTGTGCCTCATCTCGTACCTTGGAAAGTTCTTGAGAGCTTTCATTTTTCAGCTGAAATATTTGATCGTTTTTCTCGGCCAGCTCTTCCACTAGTCTAGTATTTGAAGCAGCCAGCATGGAGGTGTGCTGGATGTGAAACTCCTCAAGATGATCGCACATCTCGTCCCTAACAACTATCTCCTCACAGCCACAGCTATGAAACTCACACTCCACCTGCTTCAGAGGACATTGTAGCAAGTGTTCCTCTAGATTCTGTCTCTCTATGGCATATGCCGTGCAGTTATTGGGACATGACACTGGGTAGCACTTGCACACGGGCCAGTGCCGATAGATGACATCAGCATGAATGGATACGTACTCATTACAGTAGTCACAACAAAATGGACGCTGAGGACATTTCTCACTCTGGTGCTTGGCTAGGGCCCCGCGATGGAACCAACTACCACACTTGTAAGAACATTCAAGCTCTACATACTTGCAGCCGACAAGCATTGTCTTACCATCTTCTGGACTCACATTGAGATGCTGGTCATAGCGACCGAGCTCACCAGTCCAGTCACAACCCAGCTTACTGTTCACACAGCTAACCTCCAGTTGAGCCAGTGCTCTCTCTAGGTCCTGGTTGCGGAGCATGGTGAAGCTGTTGCTCTTGCAGAGTGGGCAGGGCTGGCTGTCTGCCATTATGTGTGCAATGCAGTCTTTGCAGAAGTTGTGTCCACAGCAGCTGAGAAGATGTGGTTGTCTGAAGATGAGAAGGCAGATGCTGCACTCTGTCTTCACCAGGACTGGGGGTGTGGCCACAAACTCGCAATCATAGCCGTGAAACTTGTGGTGTTTTGGCTTCCTGATAGGTGTGAGGCTGATGAGAGGCAGTGAGGATTGTATTTCTTCATCAGGTGGACTGCAACAAGACCTTCTATGAGTTGCAGTCTCTGTTGATGTGCTGGTATCCATCACAACTACTAGCAGTATTAATTCAAACTTCCAGATATCAAACACTGAATGAAGTTGCCTGTTTCAAGTGAGTGTAGTCTTTATTTAGGAACTCCAGCTAGTGAGTGAGACCCGCCCATACACAAATATGGATTCATCTGGGGAATAGATCGGGATAATGAAATTCAATACCTGATCAAGCAAATATCTACTACATGCAGAAGCTTCTGAGTAGCGGAAGAGGTAGAGATAATTTCATTTACCGGGTCTTTCCCTCCCACATCAATGTTCTCTTTAATTAACCACGTAGCCCTGAGGCAGAGAGACGGAATGAATGGAATGCATACTGATAGTAAAGCTGCATAGTCATCCAACAAGTGCGGACGCTCATGATTGTTTTGACTATAAATAGTAACACAAATCAGTGAATCATCACTTTACATCACTTTGATGTGCTATTCTTAGACATTGTTAAAATTAATATAAGTTCAAATGGAGTAGGTCATGGGACATACAAATCCAAAATAACAAAACAAAATCAAACAGTCACTTTGATTAGGAGTAAAGGAATTCTAGCAGCCAATATTATGTTAATTAAAACTAAAAATTGCTTTCACATCAAATGTATAGGTGGCTGCTGCTACACATACACCACAACAACAAAGCTAGCACTGTCTTACCTAACTGGTGATCACAACAACAAAGCTAGCACTGTCTTACCTAACTGGTGATCACAACAGAACTAGCACTGTCTTACCTAACTGGTGATCACAACAACAAAGCTAGCACTGTCTTACCTAACTGGTGATCACAACAACAAAACTAGCACTGTCTTACCTAACTGGTGATCACAACAAAACTAGCACTGTCTTACCTAACTGGTGATCACAACAAAACTAGCACTGTCTTACCTAACTGGTGATCACAACAACAAAGCTAGCACTGTCTTACCTAACTGGTGATCACAACAAAACTAGCACTGTCTTACCTAACTGGTGATCACAACAGAACTAGCACTGTCTTACCTAACTGGTGATCACAACAACAAAACTAGCACTGTCTTACCTAACTGGTGATCACAACAACAGAACTAGCACTGTCTTACCTAACTGGTGATCACAACAGAACTAGCACTGTCTTACCTAACTGGTGATCACAACAACAAAACTAGCACTGTCTTACCTAACTGGTGATCACAACAACAAAACTAGCACTGTCTTACCTAACTGGTGATCACAACAA
>WLWD01001446.1_pt1 | contig 13792 bp, 7 predicted proteins | sample 6712731 | NCBI WGS metagenome assembly WLWD01 (sample SAMN12718690, study PRJNA576275) | sponge metagenome | isolation source: marine sponge | host: Mycale hentscheli | place: New Zealand: South Island, Marlborough, Capsize Point | collected 2014-11-01
AAAAAAAAACGGACAAGCAAGCAAGCAATGTTCTGCTCAGCCAGGAACATGCAAGCAATGTGTGTAAAATTCACACAAGATAATTAGTTTTTTTTAAGTTTAGCAATTAAGTATTATATGTACAGGCCAAGAATTAATACTGACAACCCCAATGCGTAAAACGCACACTGAGGACGTGAGGCAGGAGAGAACAAGTACACACTATAATGACAGTCAAAGAAAATAGAAAAAGGAAATAGCAGTGCAACTGAAGATCTGACAATTAGAAGAATGGAGTAATATAAATCTGCTCATGACAATGAGATTAAACAGAAAAATATGCAACCATTTCCCACCAGACACAAACACACAAAAACTATAACATAGATACACACAATGTATTAAAACTTTGAACAACAACAACACCTCTAGTAAATGCTTCCTCCTTCCACAACTCTAGCATCATCCCAGTCTATCTGATGTTCGTATATTTGGGCATGTACCAGCAATGCTGTACTTGTCATCTGGTCTTTCTGCTGTTGATATCTTCTTGAGAGTTTTTCCTATTTCACCAACACACTTTATCACAGTAGTCCTGATGACATGGCACCATAGATTATCCCTTTCTTCTCTTCTTGTGATATTTTAATCTCCTAGATCTCCTTCAATGGTCCTATGAAATCTGGAAATAACCTTAATGTTGACTGTTTCATTCATTTTACAAGTTTCAAGTTCACTCAATCTTTTCTGGCTTACCTTTGATATAGTAGATAGAGTTATCTCAGGAATCTCATCTTCTTCAGGTTAAGCAGGTTGCTGTGTGTTTCTGAGTTCTCTGTTAGTATCAGATTTAACTAGAATCAATCAACTTCACCATCAAAGAAGAACAGAACTGCAGAAAAATTTCGGTCTTGGATATAGTTATTTATAGAAATTGTTCTCAGTTATTTACTTCTGTTGTGGTTCAAAAAGCCTTTGACTCAGATGCCTATCTATCTTCTACTTGCAGAAACACTGAGTCATTCAGGTATGACATTGATAGATAAAATACAGCACAAGATACAGTTAAGGACGGAGTCTGCAAAATGCGACTATTAGCATTCATACTTCTCCATATTTTTGTGTTTGTCTGTGGCATTGATTATGTACTACTTTAAGCAGTATCTCAAACAAAATCATTGAAGAGAAAGATTGTTAAGAAGCAGTAATGCTAAGTCTTCTTTGATATTCACAGTACACCTGCATCCTACCTGAGAGAGTAATCTCCACTGCAATACAGTTGTCTTATGGTATGAAGATATAATGAAGATGTTATGAAAAAAAAAGATATGAAGTAACAAACTATGTGAACCAAAAGAACAAGGGAATCAGCATGTTTTCAGATTATTGTCTTACAGATAGTATAACGGAGTTGTACAGAGAGTTGTACAGAGAGTGTCATTTGAATGAAAACATTTTCCTACCGATGCATCATTTCTCTTTATACAGAGGATATAAAGAATAATGTAGCACAGGAAAAGAGAAGGGGGGTACTTTGGATTAGACGTCCTTAACAATCTAAAGATTTCTCACATGAACACGTAAACCAACATATAATGCAGACCCTTGGAACCCTCTACACAATTATACTACCACAAATTATATGAAGTGGAGCCATGGCAGTGGAAGTGTACTAGCAAGATAATATTATAAGCAGTTTTTATGGATGCATTGTCCACCAGGTATTGTATCATAGAAACAACATTAACATTTACCTAGTAAAAGATGAACACCTTTGTAAAATCACTCCATTATGTAATTATGCTTCAAAGATTGTTTTATCTAGACTAGGTTCGTATGTTTTGGTTATTATTCCTGTTTTCAACAGCTTACATAATGAACAAGCTTATCGTAGTGTATAATTTCTACACAGTAGGCTCATCGATATCATATATTTTATATTTTACAGTCAGCTAATATATTTATCTGCAATAATTGCAATACATTTAGGGAAATTTATTTTTAGATAATTTTGCTTTGTCTGCAGTCAGCACTTATTATAATTAGCAATTTCCAAATAAGCTACAATAACAATAATATTATTATAATTAGCAATTTCCAAATAAGCTACAATAACTGCAGTGAGGGAATGTGGAATGTATTTGTTGTCATATTCATTGTACTTGTAATAAAAAACAACAACGAAAACAACAAAAGACAGCAACAATCTTTGTGCTCTTGAGATAGCTATTTGGTGCTGTATAAATCTGCACAGTTTGCTTGCCCTCACATAGAAATGAATTGTTATCTGTGTGAATTTTACACATTGCATGCATGTCCCTGGCTGGGCAGAAAATTGCTTGCTTGCTCGTCTGTTGTTTTTTTGTTCTGCAATTGGGGAGCTACTGAGTTAAACTTACAGAGCATGACCATTCAAACCTTTTGGGAGCTGTGAACTTAATTTTTAGGTGTATATTATTTCATAGGCTTGAGAGATTACATAATATTATTATATCGAATGGTACAGCTCCATACAAATTTTTTTTTTCTATCTTGAGCACATATTTGGGCACTTTAATTGATCGTATAATCTATAAATAGCTAATGATAAAGTGCTGCTGGTGGAGATGAAGATCCTACTGTGAAAATTTAAACATACTGATTAAACAGAAAATTCATCAAATGACAATCAACTTTAAAGCTACATAATTATTTTGAAGCTAGAGTGATTATTTAATAATTATTCAGTATTCATCTAAGAAAGTAGTGATGTTTTTATGAGGCAATACCTAATGGATGCACTATAGCTGCTCATTAACTTAGCTTATTGTTAGAATCCAACTGTGTTGACTTCATTTTAGGTGTATGTAACACAGAAATGTATTTTAACCCTAGAATGTACACACATTATATATTCTAATATTATAACTAGCAAGGACCCCACCACTCAGTGGCGCTTGACGTATTGCATAGCAAGTGTGCAGTAATACATGTTATTTTGCTCAGTTATCTATCTCTACCATTGGTTAAGGTTACATAAGTTTCCCTATCCTGCTCTCTTTTTTCTGAACTATCTGAGCTTTTCTTATCCCCAACCTTTGTTTTCTTTAGCTTTTTCTTCTGGAGTCATGGAGTCCCCATTTATTTTGTCTATCTCTCTCCAGCTTCTGATTTATTGTCGTACTACCATGATTATGAAATTTGGGAAAGTATTGCCTTCGAAAACTAAGCAATTTTTATTGTTACCAATTAACCTCAAATCATGAAATTAGCTATATATAACATTATACATTATTATTATTAGCTATTATTATTATTATTATTATTATAATAATCCTTTTACATGTCATATACATAATATCTTAAATAATACAAGTGCTTTGTTTATATTACCTAAGATCTAATAGAATTACACTAGTTTTAAAGGTGTTTGGAAAAAGTACATTAGTTACGACATTCTTTGTAAGAGGTCCCATAATTGAATTAGAGAAACCACAAAAGTTAACCAAAATTAAGTCAATATTATCTTTTAACATACTGAATAATCTCCACTAAAAAACGTGTTTCCATGACCTAAGCTGTAAGATTCAACAATAGCTGTAGGCTAAGCTTTGGTTAAACAACTGTAGACTGAAGGCAATAAACCAGAATCTCTATTCATTGCTGGCCTACTCATTTTAATTTGCCATAATTCTGGATAACACCTTTTGTATAGGTCTTGCTGGTGATCTACAACTAGTGCATTTTCCCCAATCAATTTCATTGTTCTTCTCAATTGCCTGATGAGCAACTGCTGATAGATTTATCTCAATGCTCTTTTGTGTGAGGAACTCAATCCCTACTAGCTGATGTAGCTTCAGTCTTACAGAGTGAGGAAATCAATCCCGACTAGCTGATGTAGCTTCAGTCTTACGGATGATTATGTCAATGAAGTAAACAAGTCCACTAGAAATGTTTCTGTGACAGAGCTATACACGATTTTCTTTTACACGATGTTGTAGGGTTCGTCCAGTTTGTCCTATATACATCATTTTGCAGGTTTTACATTGTATTTATGTACACCTCTGTCTGGAATCTCTAAACTAATCAACACTAGCTGGAAAGTATTTTATAATTGACTAATCTCCTGAGTTTAGTATAATGATTTGTTAATGAGAAAAATGTAAGTCACAACAATTTAGCTAGCTACAAGGAAGACTGTATTTGCAGTATCAATAAATGACTGCTGGACCTTGTGCTATCTTATGATCTTCAATTTTCATGCAAAATATTTGATACAAACTTTGTGTCTTCCTGTTGTTTTAAACTTGTCGTGTGTTCTATAGTCTGCTTAATAGATGCAATTCCAGAAATTTGAAGTTGCATTAATTTTAAAGAATAAGGAAGATACAAAGAGAATTAGGAACATAATCCTAGTCTTCATTGATGTACCTAAGCTACCAGTGCTACCGTGCTGCTGATGCTACCAGTGCTACCTATATACTACAGTGCTAACAGTACTATCAGTGCTACTTAAGCTACCTATGCTACCACAGCTACCAGTACTACCAGTTTACCTATGCTATCAGTACTACCTGTGCCTATGCTACCAGAGCTACCAGTACTACCTAAGCACCACCAGTCGTACTCATGCTATTAGTATTACCTATGCTACCTGTACTACCTATGCTACCAGTACCATCTAAGTTATCACTACTACCTATATGTGCTACCAGTACTACTTATGATATCAGTACTACTTATGCTACCAGTGCTCCTTATGCTACCAGTACTACCTATACTACCAGTACTGCCTATGCTATCAGTGTTACCTGTGCTACCATTGTTACCTAAGCTATCAGTACTACCTATATGTGCTACCAGTATATTTCTTCAGTTTAAGCGTGAGTAACTTTCCCAGTTGTACTTTTTACAACCTGTAAGGTCGAAGTTCTTCTATTTGCTTAAAAAAAAGGCGGGGAAAGCGTAAGCTTATATTCTCATTGTGACCAGAATAATATACCGGAAGCATAACACGCCTATCATTGCGCTAGTCCTATATAAAATTGCGTACGTCTTATGACATCCGTTTCTAATCCCTTTTCCTCGTATATCTGTGAACTAAAAAGAGCCCGCCTAGTAAACAAACATCAATACAACAATATCGAGAGAGTCAGAAGAGAGAGCAGTTTATTGGAGATAGCCATAGGTGAAGGTATTAGATCTGCGCAGCTTGGGAAGTTTTCGCTCAGCAGAAATCGAGCCTGGTATATCCATCAGCTAGAGTTCAGGTGCGCAGAGTCCAGAGAACGGCTACAGGAGGAGAGGCAGCCTGGTGTAAACGGATATGAGACAACAAGAAGCTAAACTAAAACACTACAACCTCGCAAAGTATACTTCTGCTACTCTGCGCGATAGTTTCTTCTAACGCTGAAGCTACTGAAAATAAGGTCCAGTTTTTAAATTTAGCATACAGGGTAAAGGGATTTCAGTGCCATAGTAACAACTCTCTGCAACTGCTTGGAAGGAAAAAAACAACATCTAACTGCACAGTGTAACCCTTTCCATTCTCAGTTAGCATCAGAGAATCTAAAGTCTCTGATCCCAGACTAAACTAACAGAATTACCTGAATAAACTTGCGAAAGCAGTGGCAAAGAAGCGCAGCTTGACAAAGACTTTACAATTGTTTCAAGAAGAGAGTAGCTATAAACTTTTTGGTTGAAACAAAGTTGCGTAAGGCAGCAGGATTCTCCGCGTTAGTTAATTAAAAAATACTGGAACTGTGAACGCTTTACCTAACTTAAGTAATTAGAGGCGCGGGCGAAAACAGAAGTCTCACGTACCCCATAAACAGATAAACTAGTGATGTGCTTGAGCACAAATGGCGAGCGAGCCTAAAGACTATACTATTTTTATATGAATGATTTTGACTTCTAACAATGAAGCTACTGAAAATACGGCTCCAGTTTTTAAATTACATATACAAGGTAAAGGGATTTCAGTGCCATAGTAACAACTCTCTGCAACTGCTTGAAGTGAAGGAAAAAAACAACAATAAAACAATACACGTTATTTAAAAGTTTTCTTTGTGAGATTCTTTAGCTAAGTAGTGGTTGTAACACACAATGCTTTGACACAATTGGACATGCACCTACACAGACTTACCTTCGCGGTAGTCTAGTGGACAATGTATTTTCAAGTAAATACTGTTGCGCACGGCTTATAACCATGACAAAGAGCGCATTGACTTACCACCCCCACTAACTCGAATAGAAATGGGAGTCCCTTTAGTTTTCAAGTTTGAACTGCACCCGCAAAAGAATTCAAAACTGTAAACAATTCAATTTCTAGGGTGATACGGGTACTGATCGATAAACCCGAGGATTCTGTTTAGTGCAATTTGGGACGGGGTCGAACGCCGAGCAAACACAAAAATAGGGAGGGTCAAAGTTCAAAATGACATACGTATGTCCATATATATAAATAAACTAGTGGTGTGCTTGAGCACAAATGGCGAGCGAGCCTGATAGTTAGGTAACATAAAATGTTACTATGTTTTAGCTTACTTCATGCAAACACTATAATAGCAGTTATGACATTTGATTTCAGCAAACAAATACAAAATCACTCTCTTACCTTATTAATGGTAACGTTTGTAGTATCAAACATCAACCATTCTGATAATCTCAATCACCAGTAACTCTTAAACAAGCTCTCAGCTACGATAAAAAATAAACCAGTGTTATTATTTGTAATTTTAGCCAACAAATATGGAATTACTACTTACATCATTCTTGAGTATTGATAACTTCTGTAGTATCAAATTGAAGTTACTTTGACCATCTGAATTACTTGAATTCTTGACAAGCTTTCACCTACAAAAACAAAAGACAATCAATTTTAGCACACAAATACAAAATTACTTTCTTACCTCATTTTCTTGAGCAGTGGTAACTTTTGTAGTACCAAATTTGAGCCAATCTGACTATATTTGAATTTACCAGTCACTGTTGACTAGCTCTTAGCTACAAAAAAGAAAGGCCAGAGTTAATTTTGCATATTTAGCTAACAAATATGGAATTGCGTACTTATCTCAGCTTCCCTCGAGAAGTAGTAGCTTCAATAGCATTAATACTACGGCATTCTGACTACCAACGGCTCTTGACAACCAACAACCGGCACTCCGTATCCCCCATAAAACGGCGAATTTTTGAAATTAAGTCTGGAAAAGGGTCTTCAATGCCATAGTAACCTGTCGAATCAACTTTTTGTGTCTTGAAAACAAGCGTTTTAGCAGGAATTTTCTCATACTTTGGAGCTTAAGTATAAAGTAAGGTTTGCTTAATGCTGTAGTTTCAGAATAAACTGGAGTCAAGCCTAAATAGTCGTGCTTTTAGGAGAAAAAAGTTCCCCGCGCGCGTTTAAAGAGTATACGTACCATCCATCCATACATACATATATATATACTAGTGGTGTGCTTGAGCACAAATGCCGAGCGATCCTTAAACTACACTGTTGTTATTCACTAAAATAAAGTCGAGTTGTTAAATTACGAATATACGGTAAAGGGGTTTCAATGCCATAGTAACCACTCCCCTCAACTGTTTGAATTGAAAAAGAAGCAACAAAATCAAGTCACGTTATTTAAATTTTTCTTTGTGATATTCTTAATAGTAGTTGTAACGCACAATACTTTCACACAACTTAACATACCTACGCAAGACTTACCTTCGTGGTTCGTCTAGTGGACAAAGAATTGTCAAGTAAATGCTGTTGAATAGGGCTTATAACTGTGACAAATAGTATATTAACTTACCACCGCCACTAACTCGGATAGAAATGGAGCTCCCATAAGTTTTTTAGTTTTAACTGCACCCGCAAAACAATTAAAAGCGGTAAACAATTCTAGAAGCGTCTAGCCGCAGGAACATTGCCACGACCTGAGAGGAACATTGCCACAGGAACATTGCCAACCTTTGACCTTGCACGAACATTGTCGATCCGATCCGGGGATGAACATTGCCAAGGACCATTGCTGACCTTTGATCTTAGTCTTTTGACCTGCATTGGAAAAACCAGAAGCCATAGCTAAGGCGATTATCTTAATAACCGCTACGCTCGTTTCCACTGCCAACTCTTACCGCTACGGTGTGCTTTTATCGAGTCCGCCATCACCCTGTAGAAGCAACGTTCCAAATAATACAGGGTTTTAAAAATGTTATATTTTTTGGGTGTATGTGCTTGCTGTTTAACTGGTTTTCAGTGAAGATATGACTGAAAAGAAGCCAGTTGGTCTTGTCAACCTTGGCAATACTTGTTTTATGAATAGTGGTATTCAGTGCTTGCTATATTCTTCCAAGCTAACCAGCACATTGCAGAAATGCAGTGAATTGTGCAAGAGTGGTAATGAAAAAAATTACGGTGAGTGTGGAAGATGTACTAAAAGTATAAAAATAGAAGAAATTTTAAATTTTGTAGGTGAGATGAAAGTAATAAAGTCTCTTTTGTTGCTTGAAGAAGCAACAAAAAAAAGGAGGAATTGTTTCACCAACAGAAATATATGATGAATTACCAGGTTTTATACATACACTTTCACTCAAAATCGTTTTTAATAAGGAATTACTTAGATATACTTCCAAATTGGGTTCCAAACACAGAAAATGATGTTCAAGAATTTCTTCTTAATTTTCTTGATTACATAATGGCAGGAATCAGGACGTTAGTTATTATTGGGCTAAATGCTTCAGCTAAGAACTGTATTACTGTATTACTATAGAAGAGGCTGTCCACCGGATCTCGAAACTTTGATAAATATTGAATTTTAGAATTCAAGTAAGTAGCAATTAGTTTCAAGCTTCACCAAATAGTAATACTTGAGAGTAAGCTGTTTACTTATACAGTGCAATATTATCTTCTTTATGTTACTAGAATATTTTTATTGTGATAGTCAAATGCAAAGGATGTGAAAACACTTTGGCGACATATCGAACAGAAAAGTTTCTGGAACTTGCAATTAGTGTAAGTGCATGTGTACAATCACTTCTTTCAACTTCATTCCTTACTAATAATTAATTTCATGGCGAAATGAAGAGAAAGACGATCAGTTTAGCTTAGTGAAATTTAAATGGCGAGTGATATATGAATATTTTGGGAAAAGTTTATGTTTGAAAAGTTGTGCACCGTCAAAATGTTGATGTATTATAATATGTCAGAGTTTTCAGAATCTTATTTTCATGGCTGAAGCTAAACTTATTGAAGTTTAACACCAGAACAATGCATAGTATACACTACACAACAAAACTAAAGGACCTTCTTGCACTGATATTAGATTTAGTTTCATCCATTTGTGGGATCATATTCACATTATACTATTAAAAATATCCACAGGATTTTAAACTATAGTTTGTTCATGAGAGTAATAAAACTCAGTTTACACACAGATACATATTCTTTAATTATTTCTTTTATGATAGCCCAATAAGTAGTAGTGTAATAATTACATCAAACGGCTGTATGGCCAGTCATGAACTTGATCTGTGTTTAACAACAGGATTCAGACTTGGAAGGCTGTGTTAAAGTGGCACAAGAGCCACAGTTGCTTGGTAGTGATCAAGCATACACTTGTGTAAGGTATGCTTGTCTTAAGTTGTTGTTTACTAAATTTAGTAATTTCATTTTTTATATTCAGGTGTAACAACACATGTGATCAGTTCATAACTGATCACATTTACAAAGCACCAAATTTTCTTACTATCCATTTACTAAGGTACTTTAGATTATTATTATGAAATGTGTGTTTAACTAGAGCTTTTAATCTGTTAGATTTCAGTATGATGAGGGTGAAATTAAGAAAATTGATGATGATATCACCTATTCTTCTACCTTAAGAATCCCTACATAGCAATGTTTGCTTGTTTGTGATCAATATTAATAATACCACTTTTTCTCTCTCATAGGGTGCACCTCAAAATTATTCCCTCAAGTCATTCATATGTCACCGTGGGAAATCAGCAAATACCGGACATTATGTAGCTTTTGTGAAGTGGTTTTGCTTAAGTGATACTTCAGTAAGAGAATAATTTTATGTGTTCTGAATGCATTACCAATACACTTGTTGTCTGTAGATTACAAAAGTCAGTGACAGCATTGTCTTTAAACAAAAACCGTACATGCTGTTTTTTGAAAAGGATGATGAGTATGAAGCGGAAGTAAAGCTTCTTGATTTGTTAAGAATTCATAAACAGGACCAAACTTCATGGAATACAATATTGCAAAAGAGCTTGTCAAGCACAGAAAAGAGAAACAAAACATTACCACCTTTACCTGTTTTAGGGTTGCAGTTATTATTAGAATTACCTACTACAGAAGGTTAGCCTGACATTTAGAAGGCATACACCTATTATGATCATAATGATAAAATTGGAATGTATTTAAACAGATGTTAAAAACTGTCTTGCTTTGTGTGAGGGGAATGAGGCAGAAATTGTTTCTAAAATTTCCTATGAGTCTGTCAATCGTGGAAAAATAGTAAGAACAATATCAAGATCAAGTCTCAAGACTCAAAGTAACTCCTAAATATCAACTTAACTGTTACCTTTTATTCTTTGTTTTTGCTAGTGCTTGGCTGTCTTCTGATGGTGAACAGCTTCTTTATTTGATTGCCCTGCTTGAACTTTAGTCTTCAATTGCTGTTCTTGTAGCTCTATACGTATTATGTTGTTGTTCTAATCTTTATTATGCATCTATAGAAGTGGGGAAAGGGTTACTTTAGTACCAACATGTTGGTACTAAAGTAACCCCTGGCTATTAAATGTACTGTAGATGAGACTAAATGGCAAGTGTTGATCCTGGAGAAGTAAACCTGAAAATGGCAAGTGTTGATCCTGGAGAAGTAAACCTGAAAATGGCAAGTGTTGATCCTGGAGAAGTAAACCTGAAACTGATGATGAGAAAAGATCCTGTGGAAAAACTGCGCGAAATACAAAGGGAAAAAACATGTGTACCGTTTGTACAATTTTAATTTTTCTTTATTGTTGTTTCTAGTCAATATTATGCTACAAGTGTTGCAAACTAGTTCTCGTGTACCACTCTAGGTACACTCTGCATTATTTCTAACTCATAGTTTGTACCGCATGTGGTACTTTGTTTACCACCTATGTGAAGTAGCATGTTTAATGCACAATCAGTTGAGATGGATGTATCAGAAGTGGTACATTGCGTACCACAAGGCGGTATGCAACAGAACAAAATTGCCTATTTTGAAAAAAGCAATATTCCATGGAACTGTAAAACTTGCATTACATTAACACTAGTTTTGAATACCTGATTGCATGTTTCTAAATGTACTGCATATACCACATTTCATTCATATATTAAAAAAAAAAAACTGCACATAGCAACAGTTGTCAGTGCTATACTATTCTAATAAAACAAGTGGTACAAGTGGTACAACATGTTATACAGCAAACTTACAAGCTGAACAAGTTCACTAATCAGCATGTTCTAAATTCTATCATCTCTATTTGGCATTAAAAACGAGCGTGTTTTATATTCTCTCACTCTTATTATTTTTATTGAACATTTAATGAATAAGGAGAAATAAGTTTAACATGAAATGTAGGGTTTATAATGAGTGTGACAAAAGAATGTACCACTACTGTTACATAAAGTAGAGCTAATTATACAAATGAACGACTACTATTACGTAAAGTAGAGCTTGTTATAAAAATGTACCACTACTGTTACATAGTCTTGAGCTGGTTATAAAAATGTACCACTACAGTTACATAGTTTTGAGCTGGTTATAAAAATGTACCACTACTGTTTCATATAATACAGCTGGTTATAAAGATGTACCACTGCGCTACAACACAAAAATGTAGGCAAGACTTTTCTGGAAGTGATGGTGGACTTCAACGAGGATTTACTGACGAAGGGTTCTGTGGACGACACAGTTGTCAATAATGCATTGAATCCTTTACTTCGCACACTTAAAGATAAGAGCATACGCCTAGATAATGATGAAGAGTCAATAGAGTCACAGGTGCTGCATGAATATGTGGACAAAATATTCCAATATATTTCTAGCTCAATAACACTGGAGCCAAGAATTCATCACGTTTGGGTTGATAGTGTGTTTTACAATAACGATAAAGTGGTATGTGGAAATTTGGGCATGGGGTGCAATGAATCCACATGGTATGATACCGTTGACGGGCGCCTAAGAGGCCAAGATCCAGATGGTGGTTCAACTTCATTAATTGCAGTACGAGATGAAGTAGAAAGTGATGGTTCAAGTATGGTCTTTGAAATAAAAATAAAAAGTCTACATTTATCTCAAGCTATAGGTTCAGTTGTATTATCTTCGTTTGTAGAACACAATTTGCACAAAGATCTGAACTCTCTTGTGCCATTATTCTTATTAAACTGCCAATCACTGCAGATATTAATGTACGACTGTAAGGCTGACGTGTTATTGATTTCGGACAAATTTTTTTTCAGGGAAAACTATGAGGTTAATAAAGGGTTTATTCTATTGTTATTTATCTTTATTAATCACAGGTATGTTGTAAAATGTAAGCTAGCAGTTTACCGCTTGAATATGTTTAAGTTAATAATGCATATTAGTACATAATTTTGAAAAGGAAATGCTAAAAGATTAAGAAAACAGTTACAATGAAGTAAAGATTTATTTGGTTCAAATATTTGTAATTCTTAAATTTAATATTTTTTCAAAAATGTTTAAAGTTACTTTATTATAACTTACATATTTTCTATTTAAATTCTAGAATATTTCTGAAAAAAATTTGAAAAAAATTACTACACCAACATTGCCGACTTCAAACATAAAGTCATTCTTATCAACTCACAAATGCTTGGATAGTTTTGAAAAACTCTCTGATAAGACCATTAATTGGAACACCGGTGTAGGAGGATATACTTCAGGCATAGCCAGTAGTGATGATGATGATGAGAAAGACTATCATGACTGTTTTGAGCCCGTACCAAAGAGAAGGTAAACTTAGTCAAATTCTTGTTATCCTCAATTTTTAGTTTTATTCTTTAGCTAATAAAAAGTCACTCTATTCTTTGTCTTGTTCCATTTGTTTGTTTTTTGTTGTTGTATTGGTACATTTAGATAATTAACTCCACCTCCAATCCAATCTTTGCCCAACTAGTGGACCAAACCACCTGGACAGAGGATTATCTGGGAATATCTTGCTGTTTTGGATATAAAGATGTATTACTACTGTTACATAAAGTAGAGCTTGGTATACAAATGTACCACTACTGCTACATAGAGAGAGCTGGTTATAGAAATGTACCACTATTTTTACATAAAGTAGAGCTAATTATAGGAGTGTACCACTACTGTTACATAGAGTAAAACGGGTTTGAAATTGTACAAACGGTACACATGTAAGTCTTTAGCCCTAGCCCTAGCTCTAGCCCCCTAGGTAACACCAGCACTACAGAATTTACAAATCGTACAACCTATTATACCATCAAAATTACATTATAACTTAATTCTTGTGCCGTGTAACATATTGTACCACTTGTACCACTTGTTGTATGAGACTAGAATAGCACGGATAAAGTGTTGCTATATATACTTTTTCATTTATCTTGTAAACAAAATATGGTACATGCAGTACATTTCAAAACAAGCAATCAAGAATTGAAAAACTAGTGTTACATGTGGTGCAAGTTTTACAATTAATGGAATATTGCTTTTTCAAAATAGGCAATTTTGTTCTGTGGCATACTACCTTGTGGTACGCGATGTAACACATTTGATACAGGCTTAATAAGTGATTATGCATTAAACACACTACTTCACATAGGTGGTACATC
>WLWD01002475.1_pt1 | contig 13772 bp, 5 predicted proteins | sample 6712731 | NCBI WGS metagenome assembly WLWD01 (sample SAMN12718690, study PRJNA576275) | sponge metagenome | isolation source: marine sponge | host: Mycale hentscheli | place: New Zealand: South Island, Marlborough, Capsize Point | collected 2014-11-01
GTACTTCTTCTTCAATGGATAATATGAAAGATTCTGATTCAGCATTGTCAGTAAGTTAATGATGGAGAGATTAGCAAACAACAATGCATCTGAAATGCCATGCCACTTGTTGCGATGAGGCTGGAACAGGACTTGAGCCAAAAGCATCAAAACAAATTGTGTTTCAAGTATGATGTAAAATATGAGAGGCTTGCTGATGAAAGCAAATGCAATCAGAGTTGTTAAACGATACATAAAATATAATCCAGAAAAAAAACGACAATTATCGTGGTAGCAACTTTGAAAGCTGTCAAAAAATGGTTTACATTTTTCAAGTGGAATCACTAGACAGAGTACTTTAAGTAACTTTGACTCATTCAGTCTTAAACAAGCCAGAATTTTATAACAGAGTGGATACGATAGAAGAAGTAATGGTGATACGATTCCAATTGATAGAAATATAAATAGAGCAGGTAAAGCATATGCCAAGTGATTCTCTCTAAAATAATCTAAAGTTCCATCATAAAAAGGTACAGATTTTATCCAATATGCTCCATTCTCTACGCTCATTGAGTATAACCAAGCTGGAGTGAGGAGAAACAACGAGATTCTGGTACATTCAGAGTAACAGATGACAAGAAAGCCAGATATTCCATGAATGATAGAGCTGCTGTAGTCTTGCTGCACTTTGCTGTATGAAAATTTACTAGTTATTTTAATGTCACAACACTTGACAACCGCTACAATTCCAAGGATCAAAAGCAAGGCATAAAATATGGTTATGTATTTGAAAGTAAGGATGTCTAAGTTACTCGCTGATGCCCACAGGCAAAAGGATAACCTGTCAGTATTGAAGAAACTTAAGCGAAACATGCTAGCAATGGACATGTAAACATTGAGTGCCTGCTCAGTAAACTCTGGGAAAGCTATATGTCCATTGTTTCTAATTCTCATAGTAACCGATATCTGCGTGAACATAATAAAACCTCCAATGGAACCAGATGTTAGCTTTATTCCAAAAATAGTAATTACTAAAAATACTAGAGTTACTGGAACTATTTCAGACAAAATGTAGTACAACCATCCTAACCTACACTTATTCATGACTTGCTTGCATTGATTTGTACCACTGTGGTAGTGAATGGCATAACCTTCCCTACATCTGCTGCATAATATTCCAGTGCGATGAGCCCCACCACAAATAACATCATCCAGTTCTTCTCTAGAAGATGTGTTTGGCAATGTATGTTCAATGGCATCCAAAGAATAAGTAAAGCACTGTGATTGTGGGCAATAGGAAAGTAGCAAGTCTGAATATTCAGTAGCGTATCTGCTGCTATTGGAGATACCGTATCCAGCCCAATATCCTCCAGAGAGCTTAGATTGAAATTTAAACCTGTTGCATGAAGTAATGCCTTCATACAGCCTTATGTCTGCAGAGCAGATGCAAGCTCTTAGAGATTTGTTGTGCACATATCCAGGAGGACAATGCAACATGCTTACTTCAAACTCTATTGTTTTTTCGCGAATAGTAGTAGTTTTAAAAGTAACATTGGCTTTATCTCCAGGTCTTCCATGAAATCTAATCCTGTTATTGGAGATATAAGTGTAGGCTTTGCTTACTGAAATATTAGATTTACCCATATTATTTATAGATACATGAAAAACTGTGGCTATTTTTTTACCAAACTCATCTACTGTCTCAATAGGAAGCTTAAAATGCTTTCCTGGAATTGCATGCACTATTGTAGTATTAATTGTAATACTGTATTCTGATGTACTCAAGTCGTGCTCATTACGGTCCACGAATGTAAAGTTTCCTGTAATAGTGAACATGTCTGCTAGAGTGATGGACTCATGTTCATCTATTTTAGAATAATAACATGGCATTAAAGTTGTTGAATATATCGAATGACCAAAGTGTGATAGGTCTGCATTATTTCTCCCTTTCAAGCTACCAGAATTATTCCTAAATATGAATTGTGTGTTCTTACAGCCATTTTTGGCACTCTGGATGAAGCATGTCCTTGAAGTGTGAATATCTCTCTTGCTGTACATAATATGAAAAATGGCTCCACCCCCATCTTGGGCTACATTATTAATAAACTGGAAAGTGCAGTCGTCTCCATAGATCATAGTGGAGAAACCAACCAGTGCTATGGCTCCCCCTTGGAATCCACTGTTGTTCAGGAAGAGAACGTTGGAGTTTCTTTGGAACTTAATTCTGCTAGAAATAGCATAGAGTGCTGATCCATAATTGTTAACGGAAAGAATTTGTCCTGAAAATACAATTTGTAAGCCTTGGATCCAAACGGTGCCCTTCCCACTATTTCTTTGGGAATCATTAGATAAAATGAGTAACTTGTTGTTGGTGAAGTTACAATTATGAATTTCTATAAGCACTTTCAAATCAAAAACACCAGAATCCCAATTCCGAGGAGAGAAATCAGCTGCAGCACCAAACGTGGCTTTATTACCTGTCCAGCTGCATTCATTAAAATACATTTTGTTATAACCCTCAGAATACTTGCTTGCATAAAAACTTAATCCACCCCCATAATAAGCTTCATTGTCTATGAACTGGCATTTGCTGAAATGAACAGAGTTATTTTTGGAAGGATAGAGAAAGCCTACATCAACTCCTCCGCCGGCATTATTAGGACAAACATTACAAATGAACAGAGTATCCTCAACAAAGACTTCTATATTCATAGAATGCTGATTGATGGGTAGATAAAGCCCACCACCCCATGTGGCTCTGTTATGTGTGATATTGCACCTCACAATTATTATTCTTATTTGGTACGAGTAGTCACTGACGGCAATGGCTATTCCTCCTCCATTTCCCCACGCTGACGGAGAATTATCAGTTAACTCTTGGGTCCCTGCTCCATCATTGTTAAAAAATGAACTATTCATTATAGTGTACGAACTCTTCTGCACATCGCCATACTGCGACTCGTTACAATGTTGATGATAACGTTTTTGTCCACAGAAAGAAAGCTCTATATGGAGGCCAACGCCATTTGCCAGTACATCATCTCCAGTTCTCGGCGAGCTGCCTTCAAAGTTACAGTTGTTTATTGTTATTGCACCTTTGTTATTAATCATTAATAACCCGCTACCTTTGCTACTTGATATAATTACTGAATTTATAGTAATATTTGAACTATTGCAAATATAAACACTGCTGGCAAAGTACAAGCTATAAATATTGTTTGAAGATGCATTAAAGAGGGTTCCACATTGTTTAATACTAACATTTCTGATAGTGAGATTGCTAACTTGAGTTATGTGAATCCCAGAGTTGGAAGTCTTGCAATGAATAACTGTTGGATGCCCTTCAATAGTAACCATGCTATTATTTGAAAACAGTAAGACATTATGAAGAAAATATGAGGTAGAACAAAATTTCAATCTCAAGTTATTTGCATGTGAAGAGACACTTGATGTATTAGTTATATTTTTGATACAGAATTGACGTGGCATACATTGATGGATGCCATCAGATAAACAAATATCATAATATACTTTGCTATATGCTGTTACGATTAACATACATATTATGTAGATATTATTTTTCTCCATCCTCTTATGACAGCGAGTGAACTATAGTGAGACTGACTGTAATTATCGATTCATTAAATAGTTTTCTGCTGCAACCATTGAGCTTCTCATGTTTGAAACAGAAAAATAACTTTAAGCTTGGTATTATAATCTTACCTTTTTTAAAAATACAAAGTTTTATTTTAGAATCCTGTCACTCTGTGCCTCAAATGTTTCCTGCTGCTTTGTTTAAATTACAGCTGTATTGTTGTCTTTCAATAGTTTACTAAATTATTGGGTGCTTATTAAGTGATAGTTTCATTTCCAAAGTAAACTGTATCCTCACACACATACCGACGCACTGGATACAAAAACAGCAAGTAAGTTTTATAAGTCCCTCTCAATAAGATGCTAACTTTATATCTTGGGAACTTCATTATTCTAGAATGTAGGATTGCAGTGCTATTACAAAAGGAAAATTAGCTAAATAAACGTTTTATGTTAATGTTACAATTTTACAATTACATTTGTACTAAATAATAATCATACTAGAATAAATACACTAATTTGAAGTAATCACTTAACATTATCTAAAAGGCTTGTGTTTTTCACTATAGCTTGGTGAGATTATAACTTTATACTTTGCTGCTACAGTAGCCTGAAGTAAATTATGCAGATGCCCAATATGGCATATAGTGTATCTTTATTGAAACTTCCTCACTTAAAGGGGTCTAGAGAGAAGCAAAGGAAAGATTTGAAAAAATCGTATTGTCGTAGTGTATATGTCTGTATATAGGTATGCAAGCATCTTATACACTGGAATACCCTATATGTCAGTGCACAGCTTATGGTATGTCTAGCAGGTTTTTGTGTGCCATGTCTAGAATATGTCTGTTACACGTCCAGTATGAGAGTATTGTGGATTTCCTTCCAATAAGTAGTACAACTTTCAGCCTGTAGTACTACATATAGAGTTGTTGTGCAAGTGCACTAAAAAAATGGATTGTCCTTTGTTGCTGGCCGGGTTGTAAAGGACAGCTATACAGGAAAACACTAAAACTGAAACTAAAGTTAGAGAGATAACAAATGATGAGAGGTTTTGGCTTAATAGTCAGATGAGGAAAGTATGTATGACCTCGCATGGCAAAAATACATAACTATATTGTCAAAAAAAAACTGGTGGTTGCATGATATTTCATAAATAATACACAAATTAAATAAATCACACAATGATACAGAATGAAGACATGTGACAAAAGGATAGAAATGCTATAAATAAATCAATATTTCCTTAGATGCGGGGTATGAAGTTTGTTTAGATGCAGGAGGGCAGGATGTATAGCAGGAGGGACTGATTAGCAGGTGTGGTATAAGCAGCACCATGCAAAAAATATGTTATACTTATGTGAAACCACGTATGTATAACAAAGTTATACTAGTAGTATACATACCCTATGTAATCTTGATGTTTACTTGTGGAGTATAACAGAAGTATACTCCACTTTAGACAGCCTAATGTTTTAACCTGGTGTGTATACTAAATGATGCTCAAGTCCAATGTTTTAACCTGGTGTGTATACTAAATGATGCTGAACTTTATTTTAATGTGAGGTGTTTACAATTGATTTTAAGATACATGGAATTGATTCAAAATGGCAGTATTGCAAATTATTGATTAATGAGTCATGCTGTAGTTAGTAAGTTTACAAATTAAACTGTAGCATATTCTCTTACCAAAATTTGTAAACCAATTGTTTTTATTGATTGATTGATTGCTTCATTCATTAATTCAGTCGATTTTTTGATTTTTTTTATTTGTTTATTTTTTATTTATTTATTTATTTATTATTTATTTATTATTTATTTATTTATTATTTATTTATTATTTATTTATTATTTATTTATTTATTTATTTATTTATTCATTCACTCACTTACTCTTTAATTCAATTTTTTTATAATTGTTGGTTTTTCATAGATTATTATATATCACAACAAATCTAACAATATAATAAAGTGACAAATAAGTAAGCAAGGCAAAATATCATGCAATTACAAAAATAAATAATTAATAACATCAATAGCAACAACAACAATAACAATAATAATAATAATAATAATAATAATAATAATAATAAAAGTATGAATTTAAATAATTTTAAAAAAATTATTATTTTTATTGACTTTTATTTTACATCAAAATGTGTCCAGTTACATTTGCTCCTTCATGACTCAGGCGCAAAGGTTTCTTGGAGCTGCTCTGGGCCAGGGAAGATCAGTCTGCTGAAGAACAGAAGATAGAAATATCAATACATATGGCTGCCATTAACCCTGTCTAATAAGGAGAGGGAAAAGGCTATTTATAATATATACTTACTACAATAAATTTCAGTTATAGCTGCTCAAATGCTTTACTGGGCACCACTGTCTCCTAATTCATAGATTAATTTAATTAATTCTTTGTACATCTTTTAGACATACCTTTACTTGGAATGCTTGATTAATTCTGTTATATAATTTGGATTGTACAATCAAGCTTTGCCAGTTTGCTTAAAACCCCTTACCCAATAACATTATTCAATGGGTAAGGTATTTCCATTACAAGAAGCAATTAATTGCGGTGACGACCCTGTTCCTTCTTTCCACCTAAATAGAAGGTTAAGAGTTGTGTCTCCATCAGCTTGACTATTTCTTTCAGCAAGAGATTTACAAAGTATTTGGATGTGTGTGCATGTTCTTAGATGGACACTAATTGGTGGAGTTGAGGAACTATGAGCACGTGTTGGAGGATGTACTATGCTAGATGTTTGAACACAGCCATGTGAAGCACCACTCTCTGTTCATAAGAACTACAGGTATGTAACTGGGATATATGTTTTTGTTGCATTTTATTAATGTTTTCTCTTTTTGTCAGGCTGTAACAATTACAGTGAAGTGATTTCAAGAAGTAAATGAAGACTATCTCTAAATACAAGTGACATTTGTACGACATGTCTATCGAACATTACGTCTTTGTTTTTTTCTTTTTGTGATTATTTTAATGTTGATTATCTTTTGTTGGATTGTGACTATTGCATGTCTGTATTAAATGAATTGAAAAAAATAAAGGAAGTCATATGATCAGCTGGTAGTGTTGAACCTAATAGTCCTGTCTGCTTATTATTCTGCTGCAAATGGACATTTATCTGGGATACGGAGGGCGATAGCAACAGAATACACCTCATTACTCAGGTGGTGGTGTTATTGTGATATTTTGATCAATGACATGCAATCACAGCAGTGTTGTTGTTCCTTAGTTATTCTAAACAATGCTTACACACTTGCTATGCTACATGCATGTATGCATACAGATCAAACCATCTCAATTCAGATTCATAGACCAGTGTCTAGTGCACTCTGCCCGTAGTTTTTAGATACAGTAGCAACTTATTTCTCAAAAGTCAGTTTGGCCCAGATCGTAGGGAATGGTCCTGCGGAGGTGTGCAGATGGTGCAGGTCACAGGTGGAGGCCTTGGTCACTGAGCAATTAGTGTCATGCTGCAGGGTGTGCAATGGATCCCCAGATAATCAGTAATGCATGCATATTTAATATGCATTCATAATAATATATCATGCATATTTAATATGCATGAGGCGCGAAATCCAAGACCTTGGGGATTAAACGTGTCCTTACATAGTAGAACATGTTCTTCCTTTGTCACACTAACAATACTTATTACATGGTGACCATGGGATCCTCCTACGTAAGGTGGAGCCATAGCATGATCCCAAGCAAGTATCAATTTAAGTGAGATGTACCACTGACAAACGTAGACTGCCATGCGCTGTGCAGTTAGTACAATGATGAGGTTTATGTAGTTAGCACCCACCACACTGAATGCATAGCAACTGCATGGCCTTCCTACCTATGGTATATTATATACCTTACAACACGACATTTTGTACATGTATCTCAGGATATGGAATGTGTGCAATTGGATCTAATTCATCTATAAGTAGAGGCCATAGTCGCAATAGCATTTCCTCGATGTGTAACGGGTTCTGATATTCTTTACTCCGATTTTACACTTGCAAAGTTAGTATACTCATGTTTGCTATTGCTGCCTTTTACTTATTTAAACAAAACTGAATAAAAATAACAGGTCCTCAATCACACCACAACAGAACCAAGCAAGCTTACTGCTAACATACACCCATTTTAAACTTTGATTTTCTGCAAATAATTGTAGCATGTCACGCTACCAAGTCCACTAGATCATATGAGTGTGAATGAAACGAAATCAGTGAAATGACAACTAGTACAGCTAGCTTGTAGTTCAGTCTCATAGAAGATGTATACAGTAGAGTGACTGCAGAGAAACCCAAGGCTCCCAGAGAACAGCTCATGGAAAACGATCTCAGAATGATAAACATATGACATTCCCAGCAGTCCGGATGACCAGATCTTTGGTAAATTAGACTCCATCACAAGCGAAGGCCAACTTGGATTATTACCTACATATAATAATAATAATAACAGCGGTAGTAGTAGTAACAATAATAATATTATTATTAATAATAATTAACAACAACTGCAATGTATAACTAGAAAAAAAAAAATCCCGACTGATGAGGATAAAAATAATGAAATTAGAGTAGTAATATATAGCCGAGTCATTTAAAAAAAATAAAAATGTGTGGCATTCAATTGAAATACAACAGCAGTGACAGGCTGACAGACAGAATTATTGACAGACTGACAAACTTATTGAGTGACTGACTGACAGATTGACTGACTGACTGATGACAGATTGACTGACAACACACTGACTGACTAACAGATTGACTGACGACAGATTGACTGACTGACTGACAGATTGACTAACAGATTAACTGACGACAGATTGACTGACGACAGGTTGACTGACTAAAATATTGACTGACGACAGATTGACTGATGACAGATTGACTGACTAACAGATTGACTGACGACAGATTGACTGACTAACAGATTGACTGACGACAGATTGACTGATGACACATTGACTGACTAGCAGATTGACTCACGACAGATTGACTGATGACAGATGACAGATTGACTGACGACAGATTGACTGACGACACATTGACTGACTGACAGATTGACTGACTAACAGATTGACTGACTAACAGATTGACTGACGACAGATTGACTGACTGACAGATTGACTGACGACAGATTGACTGACGACAGATTGACTGACGACAGATTGACTGACAACACATTGACTGACGACCTCTAGTCACTGGTCATATGAGAACCTCATTACTACCTCTAGTCACTGGTTGTTGTGAACTATGAACTTTGAACTTAATTACTATTGATGTCATTCATACATTCTAATTATCGCTCATCGTTACCTCGTTATTTTGTTATGTGTGTGCTCATTTCTAGTCGAATAAAACCTTCTTAGGTCTAAATAGTATATAATCTCTACAATTTATTCGACTAGAAATATGGACAAAATCCTTCGTCCGGAGAGGCTAGACACGGACCCGAATTCGAGCGGAGCGTCCAAAGTATGGTTGCATTGGAAGAAGACTTTTCAGAATTTCCTGGCGGCCCTCAACCAAGAGCGACTCGATAAGCTCGGGGTTCTCACCAACTACTTGTCTCCTAACATATACCAATACATTGAGGATTGCGCTGACTATGACTCTGCCATGGGAACTCTACAGGAATTGTACGTTAAGCCTACTAATGAAGTATACGCCCGCCACCTCCTAGCCACGAGGAGGCAGCAGGTTGGCGAGACGCTGGATGAATATCTTCAAGCTCTCAAGACACTGAGTAAAGACTGTAATTATAAGAATGTGTCTGGGGAGCAATACCGTGAAGAGAGTGTCAGGGATGCTTTTATCACAGGTTTGACTTCTGGGTTGATTCGGCAAAGGTTGTTGGAAAACAAAACATTGGACTTAAAAACTATGTTTGACCAGGCTCGGTCTTTGGAATCGGCAGCACGCAGCTCAGAGTCATACTCAGTTCCAAACCCTCCTACCAGTGCTGCTGCTGTGCCTTCTACTGAAGTTGTACCGGACTCCCCTGACGACCCTTCTACACTAGCGGCTGCTCCTGTGTTCCGTGGGCAAAAGTGCTTTTTTTTGTGGCCACAACAGACATCCTCGCTCTAAATGCCCGGCACGAGATGCTGTGTGCTCCAACTGCCATAAGAAAGGGCATTTTCGAAAAGTTTGCCGGGGAAGTGCCCCTCCAGGGGAAAGCGGAGTGTCTGCTGCAGTATGGTCACCGACCCTGGCAGCAATTGCGGCTGCTGTACCCCAGTCTCTTGTCAAGTCTACAGTTCCTATTAATATTGGTGGTCGGGAGGCAAGAGCACTTATTGATAGTGGAAGTTCTGAAAGCTTCATTCACCCTGAGCTGGTTGAATCCGCTGCCCTTCGCACCTTCCCGTCTTCTAACACCATATCTATGGCCACCTCTTCTCTCGCCTCTAAGGTTGCTGGCTGCTGTTATACTGATCTTGTGCTGGATGGTAGGACCTATAGTAACGTATGTTTGTCGATTCTTCCTGATCTATGCTCCGATGTAATTCTGGGCATTGACTTTCAATCGCAGCATGCTTGTGTAGTATTCAAACATGGTGGCCCTAACCCTCCACTATCAGTTTGTGGAGTGAGTACGCTAAATACTGACCCTCCCCGTTTATTTAGTAATCTCACCGATGACTGTCACCCTATAGTAACCAAATCGCGCAAATATAGTCGCGATGATCTTAGCTTCATTGATTCTGAAGTTGAGAGACTTCTAAGGGAAGGAATTATTGAAAGTAGCAACTCGCCTTGGAGGGCTCAAGTTGTTGTGACTAAAAGTGAAACTCACAAGAAGAGAATGGTTATAGATTACTCACAAACTATTAATCGGTTTACACAGCTGGATGCTTTTCCTCTCCCTCGTATCAGTGATGTGGTTAATGAAATAGCACAGTTCAAGGTTTTTAGTACTATTGACCTCCGAAGTGCCTATCATCAAATTCCACTCAGTGTGGAGGAACGACCATACACTGCTTTTGAAGCCTGCAATGGCCTGTACCAATTTACTCGTGTTCCCTTTGGCGTCACCAATGGGGTTGCCTGCTTTCAGCGAGAAATGTCTAATTTTGTCAAGGAAGAAAATTTGTCTGGGGTGTTCCCATACCTGGATAACATCACTATCTGTGGTGAAGATCAGGAGAATCATGATACTAACTTGCAGTCTTTTCTTGAGGCTGCAAAGCGTAAGAACATGACTTATAATGAGGCTAAGAGTGTTTTCTCCACGAAACGCCTTGCTATCCTTGGTTACATTATTGAAGATGGTCAAATACGTCCCGATCCTGACCGACTGAAACCACTACGAGATCTGCCAGTTCCAACTGATGCGAAATCGCTAGGCAGGTGTAAAGGGTTGCTATCATACTATTCTCAGTGGATCCCGAGGTTTTCAGACAGAATGAAGCCTATCAACTGCTGTAAGTCATTCCCACTCTCTGCGGAGGCTATAACTTCATTCAATAGCCTAAAGAAGAGCATAGAAGAATCAGTAGTGACAGCCATTGATGAGGATGTTCCATTTGAAGTGGAAACTGATGCTTCTGAGGTGGCTATTGCTGGTACCCTGAATCAAGCTGGGCGCCCTGTAGCATTCTTCTCAAGAACCTTGCAAGGTCCAGAAACCAGGTTACCTTCGATTGAGAAGGAAGCCCAGGCAATTATTGAATCTATCCGTCATTGGAAGCACTACCTCACAGGAAAGCATTTCACATTAAGAACCGACCAGAAGTCTGTCGCATATATGTTCGACCAACGTCACAAGGGCAAAATTAAGAATGACAAGATTATGCGGTGGAGAGTAGAGTTATCTTGTTATAGTTTTGATATAATTTATCGCCCTGGTATAGAAAACATCCCACCTGACACATTCTCTAGGAGTGCATGTGGTGCACTCACAAGTGACTCGTTGTATCAGCTCCACCAGTCATTGTGCCACCCTGGGATTACTCGCATGTGTCACTTTGTCCGTGCTCGGAACCTGCCATACTCCGTTGAGGAGATCAAGAAAATGACAAATGCTTGCCGTATCTGCTGTGAGTGTAAACCGAGATTCCATCGGCCGGAAAAAGCTCATCTTATAAAGGCTACTCGTGCTTTCGAAAGACTGAACATTGACTTTAAGGGTCCCCTCCCTTCGAGTAACAAGAATACCTACTTCTTAAATATCATTGATGAGTACTCACGATTTACGTTTGTCTACCCTTGTCCTGATACCTCTGCTGGCACTGTAATCAAATGCTTAATCCAACTCTTCTCTATCTTCGGGATGCCAGCCTTCATACACTCTGATCGTGGGCCTTCCCTTGTCAGTCAGGAGCTACAAGACTTCCTTGGTGGAAAAGGGATAGCAATGAGTCACACCACGGCCTACAACCCTGCTTGCAATGGTCAAGTGGAGAAGTATAATGGAACAGTGTGGAAAGCTGTTACCATGGCTTGCAAATCTAAGAATCTCCCTATTAAGTACTGGCAGGAGGTACTCCCGGATGTTCTCCACTCTATCAGGTCACTTTTGTGTACTGCTACTAATGAAACTCCTCACGAACGGTTCCTTCAATATGCTAGACGATCAACCTCTGGAAGTGCCGTTCCAACTTGGCTAGCTGCTCCTGGGCCTGTGTTACTCAAGCGACATGTACGCGCTGGGAAGACGGAACCTCTGGTTGATGAAGTAGAGCTCATTGGGGCTAACCCTAATTATGCCCACATACGCTACCCTGACGGGAGGACCACTACGGTGTCTACCAAGCACTTGGCACCATGCGGCGAATCTAAGAATGGTCTGATGCCTCCTCAACCTGCCAACACTTCCCCACCCAAACAAGACCATCCTTCATCACTCCAAGAAAGTATGCCTGAATCCCGCGAAGGTCCGACCAACCCTCCTACACCTGTCTCCCAGTCAGCTGATTTGAGTGCCCAGCCTGATTGTGAACTGACCGAGACTGGACCACCTAATTCTGCCCTGGACACGAGTAATCAGAGAAACCCAGTCCGACGCTCAACCCGTGTCAGTCACCCGCCTAATCGATTTTGTCCCCCAAAGCACTTTTAAAGGAAGGGGTGAATGTTGTGAACTATGAACTTTGAACTTAATTACTATTGATGTCATTCATACATTCTAATTATCGCTCATCGTTACCTCGTTATTTTGTTATGTGTGTGCTCGTTTCTAGTCGAATAAAACCTTCTTAGGTCTAAATAGTATATAATCTCTACACTGGTCATATGAGAACCTCATTACTACCTCTAGTCACTGGTCACACGAGAACCGCATCACTACCTCTAGTCACTGGTCATATGAGAACCTCATCACTACCTCTAGTGTGGTCACATGAGAATCCCATCACTACCTCCAGTCACTGGTCATATGAGAACCCCATCACTACCTCTAGTCACTGGTCACATGAGATTCTCATCACTACCTCTAGTCACTGGTCATATGAGAACCTCATCACCACCTCTAGTCACTGGTCATATGAGAACCCCATCACTACCTCTAGTCACTGGTCATATGAGAACCTCATCACCACCTCTAGTCACTGGTCATATGAGAACCCCATCACTTCCTCTAGTCAATGGTCATATGAGAACCCCATCACTACCTCTAGTCACTGGTCACATGAGATTCTCATCACTACCTCTAGTCACTGGTCACATGAGAACCCCATCACTACCTCTAGTCACTGGTCACATGAGAACTCATCACTACCTCTAGTCACTGGTCACACGAGAACCGCATCACTACCTCTAGTCACTGGTCACATGAGAACTCATCACTACCTCTAGTCACTGGTCACACGAGAACCCCATCACTACCTCTAGTCACTGGTCACATGAGAACTCATCACTACCTCTAGTCACTGGTCACACGAGAACCGCATCACTACCTCTAGTCACTGGTCACATGAGAACCCCATCACTACCTCTAGTCACTGGTCACATGAGAACTCATCACTACCTCTAGTCACTGGTCATATAAGAACCCCATCACTACCTCTAGTAAATGGTCACACGAGAACCTCATCACTACCTCTAGTCACTGGTCATATGAGAACCCCATCAATACCTCTAGTCACTGGTCACACGAGAACCGCATCACTACCTCTAGTCACTGGTCATATAAGAACCCCATCACTACCTCTAGTCACTGGTCACACGAGAACCTCATCACTA
>WLWD01005469.1_pt1 | contig 13767 bp, 10 predicted proteins | sample 6712731 | NCBI WGS metagenome assembly WLWD01 (sample SAMN12718690, study PRJNA576275) | sponge metagenome | isolation source: marine sponge | host: Mycale hentscheli | place: New Zealand: South Island, Marlborough, Capsize Point | collected 2014-11-01
TCCATTACACCCTAGTAAGGGTGTACCGTTACACCCCATTTTTTACTCTATGACCCCCCCCCCCCTGTTCTTACTCCTGTGTGTGAGGCAGACCGGTGATTACCTCACCAAGATTTTCATAAACCACACCCACAATAGGATTTACATTCATTTTCCAAGTATTCATTAAGGGGGGCTTTTACCATACAAAAAATGATTTTTATTTTTTTTTTTGACTTTTAATTTTTATTTTTTATTCTGTAGGTCATAGCACTCTTAAGTTGTTCCCAAAGTTTCAAGTCAATTGGACATTTCTTTATTTAGTTAAAATTTTTGTTGTCAACACTATTTATTGTATCACCGCCCAGGAAGAATCCAATCTTTCAGGTCTTACCGTTACCGTTTGTGGAGCGCGTCTTCGTCTGTCTTTGTTTATAAAACTATAGCTTATTGCAGTTCAAAATAAAGCACACAGGAAGAGCTATTCAACCACGTAAACTGCACTCCAATTGGGATAAGTGTGAGTGACTGCGCACGCGGAGTGTTCTTTCTTTTTTGATCGAATCAAAGTTGGTGTTGTAGAATCTATTTCGCTATTTTGTCCCACTATGTCTGACCGAAAACGATCTAGGAAGAGCCCTAGAGGCTTCCTGTGCACTCCATATCGAAGGAAGGATTCAGTGGAGCCTACACCAGTGGAAAAGGAAGCCACCCCACCGTCAGTTAGTAAGCTAAAACTTAGTGGTGATTCATTAGGGTTTGTTTCTAGGTGCTCTACCACTGTATTGCGTCCCAGAGGTAGTAAACCCTCTCCTGAATTGCCAAACAGTAGTTCTGAAACTGCCAGAATGGACAAGCCTAATTCAGCAAATTTTATTTTCTCTATTGGGCTGTTCAATGGTAAGAAGCTCTTTCACTGCCACAGTTTCCAACAAAGAACTACCCTGACCTATCATCCTCATGGCTAAAACTGCCCTCATATTTACGCAGAGATGGTCTGCGTTATAAGGATCAGTTGCATGTTGGAACCACCCACATGGGCAACTTACCGTTATACGAGAAACCAACCCCCGCATAACGCTGCTGTCCTCTGAAGCTGTCAAGGGAAGCCCAGGTGCGCAATGTTTGACTTTCCTGGTGCATTGAGTAGTGCTGCTTGTCAGAATTATACCTCTATATTCACAGTATTTTCTTATATCAACTGCTGTGGAGTGACCTATGTTCACAAGGTAACTTAGTAAAACCTTATTTTACACTGGGTCACCATTGTATGCTTCATTTCCCCCTATTACAGGCATTATCAGCTGGAATAACTTGTTTTGTGGTTAACCTCAATTATCTAAAAAGTGGAACTGTCAACCTTCTGCCAATCATAACTTGTTATCACTATTTTTTTACAGTGATGTTTTTATATCATCTGAAAGCTCTTTTTCTACTCTTTAAAATGAATGCACAAATTTTAAAAAATTTTTTTTGTTATCAAGTTATTCACGTTTTTTCACATTTTCATTGAAAAACGGCTGTTTTTTATAAAAAAAATTAATATAAAATCAACAAAAAATAATTAGAAAAATCTGTGCATTCATTTTATTAACAAGGTATCAAGGAATGTGTGTGTGAAATTTGAAGTCTTGATGTTGAAGTAGGAGGGGTTAAGTTGCGGCAGAGCGGGTAAGGGTTTTCTAGACATTATCGCCCAAATATTTTGATGGGTGTGGTTTTCTGCCAATATTTTTAGCTCATTTTGAAGTGTTTCAGATGAGCAATGTTTTGAACTTAAAAGTAAAAAAAAGTATGCATGCATAGTAAAGTTATGACAAAATGAAAAAAAGCATTTTTGTATGGTAAAAGCCCCCCTTAAGCATCAGCTAATGCTAGTATCAGTTAAAACAGGACAAACATGTTTACTAGCTAGCAATGTCAACTTTCTAAATCCTCAATCTACGTAAGCTAGAAACTTTTCTACTGCAATATCATTGACTATCACATCTATGTTTATCTATATCACATGCAGGGGCGGATTTAGGGGGGGCTCGACAGGTGTCCTACGAGCCCCCCTTTTCAGAATGAGCCCTCATATTTAGCTACTCTATTTCTTACCTGTAACTGGAAATAAAATTATAATAGCAATCACTTTTTGTTCATCGTTGTTTTTCCTTGTAGCTACTCCAACAATAATTGCGATCTTCTTTTGAATGCACCTCTACTTATTGATATGCTGAGTAAGAATTTTTACCACTTGTGTCCTTATACAATATGGTAGACCAAGTTCGTAGTATACCAAAGCAAAAAAAATCCAGCATTTATTAGTTCTGGACAGAATTTAGTGGTTGTTGCTTATTCAATTTTTTTTCTTCATAGTTGAATTTGACAATTATATAAATCTACTTTCATCACTAACTAAAATCTCTTTGTACTTTCATTTTATCTCATGAATTAGTTTCTTTTTCTTTTCATAATTAAGTGTACCTATTCACTAAGGGTTGGCAAATTGTGCTGGCATGATTTTGAGTGTGATAAGTGATTTCATAAATTCTAGCAGCATATGCTAGCATGATTAGTGTAATTATGAGCATAATGAAGTAGCTAGTTTTTGGAAAAAATTATAATTAGTTTTTATTGTACAGTAACAATAGCAATTTAAGAGACCGTCTTTGGGACTTTTTAAATGAATCTATGAGCTTACTAACTACCCTCTGTGTTGGTAGCTAATTCTATTTGAAGATTCCAATATCACTTTCTGTATAAGAAAGAAAATACTTTCAGTTCCAGGACTGTTGCCCATTAGGATGCAGATCAACAACTCACATTACAAACAGTGGCCATACCAGGATTCAGATTACTCATGTGTACAAGGATTTTCTTATAGTTGTGAATGTAGTTGAGGTGACCTTTAAACCTTGTCCACGAACATGTTTCCAGTAGATTAATTACTAAAATGATTACCATTGCTAGCATAGCATACAAAATAAGGTGCGTAATTCGCCAACCCCTACTATTCTTTCTTTATTCTAGACATAAATACCTTTGTAAATTGGTGTTGCTCTTAGTTTTAATTTTTTCCTTCCTGATTTTAGCAGTTCATTCATTTCCGGATGGTCACATTATAATGCTAATTATTGTGTGAATGAATATTAGAATATATAATTAGTCTTATAGGAAATACAATATGGCCAACATTTTTCCATAAGTATACTTATAGCTATTTCACCCTTTGAAAAGAGCCCCCTCTTAACAAATCCTAGATCCGCCCCTGACATGGCAAGTTCTTTCTCTCACAGTAGTCACAACTTTTACAGTCACATCATTAATGTCTTATACCCATAACAATTTTACTGCTAGATCCCTGTATAAGGATTTTGGGGAAGCAAGTTTGTGGACCAGGACCTTTAACAAATCACAATACTTTGTATGTATTGTTTATAGCATTTACCCTAATTATATCACCACTAAAATTAATTACAGCTGCACATGATGCTTAGTTACAATTAGATTCTGTTGCTATATTGTGTGCACTAAGTTTTGCCAATAGCTACTGTTACTATGCATAGGAAAGGAACTTTTGAGAATCTTGCCTCACTAAAAGTTCAGAAAAATCCATATCCAAACTTTGATGGCTAGATTGTTCGATGCATGTGAAGCAGTGCACTAGCTTCTTTCTAATTACATAGTGCACTAAAAATAATTTTCTCATCTTAATGTACTATTTTAGAATGAATAAATTAATTTGGTTGTCTTGTGGCACTTTATTTTGAGTGACACCATAAATAGAGTGAATGTGGTATACAATAATGACTTGCAACGAAAATAGCTGCTACTGAAATTTGTCCTATAATTTTCATAGTTGTCATTGTAGGATGATAATAATCAGTGTTGCCCCCTTCCACCTCACAAATACAAAAAATTAAGTTATAAGGAGCACCAATGTAAAAATGATTTAATTGTTTCCTTCATTATTTTTCTGAATTAATCTGAGGCTACAGCCAGCACTATCACAAGTGCATAAGTTTTCATTCTAGCAACAACAAATTATGTAAAAATTTAGAATGTAACTAGTCACAAGCTAGCAATCTGACTAGTTCATTAATTGAATCTATTAAAGTAGAACCATGCTCTGCGTGTTTTAAAATTGAGTCAATTGGATGTTCGTTCTACACTCTAGGATTTATTGTCACAATTTTTTTGCTTGTTTCTTTAGGCTACAGCTGGTGCTATGTCTTAAAACAGCATGTAGAAGTTAAGGTCTTGTCTGAGCATAGCTTGAACACTTCTTGTAGTCAAACATTACCGATTCATGATATCCAATTATAACTTGCAGATTCACAATATCTTAATCCAACTACTATTTCAATTATTATTCCGTTATTAGTTGTCTTTTTGTATTTACTTGTTGCAGGTTAGTTTTAAAAATATTATTGATTTGAATTTAGTTGTAATTATAATTTTGAAACAATGTACTGTATTACTGTTCATTGCAGGTAAAATACAACAAAGTGTCTTGTGCAGCAAAACGTATGCACGAACTTTTATTGGACCCTGAAAATGAAGGAATTCAAAATACTACTGAGAAATATCAACGAGAATGCCAACTCATGGCAGGTCTCCGACATCCTAACATAACACAGTTCCTTGGTCTGTGTTTCCTTGAGGGATCTGATCTACCTCTACTAGTGATGGAGAGATTAGAAATGAGTGTTGATGACCTCCTGGAGTGTGCCCCCAATATTCCATTCCCAGTGAAGATCTCGATTCTCACAGACACATGCAATGGACTAGTGTACCTACATGGCATGCCATCACCAATAATCCACAGAGACCTAACAGCAAGAAATGTTCTACTTACTTTATCTCTGACAGCTAAGATCACAGACATGGGGAATTCTCGCATACTGGATTTGAGGCCAGCTCGACTAGCTCAAACCATGTCTAAACTTCCAGGGACCTTAGTGTACATGCCACCAGAGGCCCTTACTGAGACTCACAGATATGCACTGTAAACCAAAAGGTGTGTAGTTCACACCAAATTAAGCGTGAATCACTTGTAACAATAGTCACACCAAAATATGGTGTGATGCGCACACCTCATTGTTTGGGTGTGAAGTGCACACCAAATTTAGTGTGAATTCTCACCACAATCACTATGAACTCATACTTACATTAATGCTGAATTATTCTAAGTTACATTAATTCTAGTAACACATATCAACATTTTTTTTCCAAAAAGAGATTGGTGTAATCCCAGATCTCATTAATCAGAGACGACTAAAATCTTAGTCAACTCTCTTATCTAGCACACAAGTGTACAAAACATTTATAAGGTAGATTACAATGATAATAGCATTGGTTTTTGCCTGCATATGAATATAATTAATGTTCGGTAAAAGGTCCATGCTATTCCATTGAGTGTGAATTTCACACTAAGTGTGCATTCACACTAGGAAGAAAGTGTGAAGGTCACACTATGCATAGGTGGTGGGCATTCACACCACCAGTTTGGTGTGAATTTGGTGGGTTTTCACGCTATAATTTTTACAGTGTGGACCTTCTCTGGATGTGTTCTCATTCGGACATTTTGCTCTATATGTGTTTACTCAGGTATAATAATATATTTGGTATTTTGGCCAGAATTAAGTAATAGACACAAAATTGTAAGCCTAATGAGTATGTGTATATATTACATCATAAAACTGTATGTATTATTACAGATATTATTACTTATGATAGATATTTCCAGTAAATTTGCTGTCAGCGACACAAGTGGATCCTAATGACCCTGGTCGTGTCATTGGTCGAACTGAAGTGGAGCGTCGCGAAGTGTACATGAAGAAGTTGGAGAATCAGTTATTGGAATCTCATCCTATTCTTATAGAGATGGTGACTAATTGCCTGCACAATAGTCCTCAAGCAAGGCCTGCAGCTGAGGAATTACTGGAGAAATTTCAGCCGATAGAGGAGATGAATTTTGTTTACTGAGGAACATTAGTAAATGTGACTCATGTACTTCATGTTAAGGAATTAAAAGAAAAGGACAAAAGAATCAAAGATTTAGAGGTATTTGAATATTCTTAAACTAGTGGTGTGCATATGCACAATTGGAGAGTGAGCCTGCCTAGTTAGGTTACATGAAACTACAGTATTAATTATTACATAATTTATTTTAGCTTAGTTCATGCAAAACAGTATATAGTAGGTGACAATTAATTATATTAGACAAATACAAGACCCCTTAACAGTATAAATACAGAATTGGAGTGTTTGTTTGCCAGCTGGTTGTCGTAGCTAAGTGGCAGAGTGCTTGTGAACTATACAAGCAGTCCTGGGTTCGATTCCTGGGTTCGATTCCCAGTGGCAACCAAATATTTTTAATTCTGTATATTGTTTTAATAAAGGCCTGTGAAAGAGAGAGAATACATCTAATGAGTAATAGAAGGCTGAGAAAGAAATTATGAAGTGATAAATTAGAGGAGAATTAAAGAACAATAAGAATTTAAAAAAAAAGAATTGGAATGTTTGTTCACCGAGTGGTTGTCGTAACTCTGTGGCAGACTGCTTGTGCGCTATGCAAGCGGTCCTGAGTCCCGGTGGCGACCAAATATTTTTAATTCTGTATTGTTGAAAAAGCCTGTGAAAGAGATAGAATACATATTATGATCTTGTTTCAATATCTGGAGTCGCCATCTTTGAGATCCACTTTTTGTTGTGTGACAGAATGACTAACTGACTGACTGACTGAATGACTGACTGAATGACTGACTAACAGACAAACTGAGTTTTGTAGCCCTCTCGCACATGAATGCTGAGCATTAATGATTTAAAAAAAGCTGGCCTATTATTGGCGGGTAATAGCACAGGTAACTTCTGCTATTAGGCATCAATACTACCTGTGCTATTACTCATACAAGTATACGTATTTAAGAATATTGTGACTAACTTACATGAACGATGACATTAAAAACAATTGAAGTGAAGAAATACAATATCTTGGATTTGGGGCTTAGTTGTGTTCCATTAGCATAAAACATCAATTGTGAAGTATACACACTCAGAGTAATAATAGTTATATTACAGTACACTATGTTTCACTGTAGAAACTGGAAATAGTATTGGCAGAAGCAAATTCAAGGCTAGAAAATGATAGAACAAGTTTAATTACTGCTAATTCAAGAATTCTTGAAGAAAAACTGCAATTAGAGAGTGGCATCACTCATTTACAAGGTGAAAACAGTCAACTAAAGGTAGACCAGGATCTATTGAAGGCCAAGAAGGACCAACTTCTGGCTGAGAATCATCAACTGAAGGTTGAGAATGGTAACCTAAGTTTTTCAAACCAGCAATTAGTATCTGAGATGATCCAATTAAAGTCTCTTCACCAACAAGAGATAAATGCACTCCAATTGGAAGAGGAACAGCTCCGCAGAGATCCTCACAACGCCAAAATGTCAGAAAGTGAACTGTTCAAAAAGTCTCCAGTAAGTGGAACAGGTTATAGTATAACAATTTCTTATAATAATTAAGCATTATTATTTTTGTATTGAAAGTTAAATTATAATTATGTTGACATCATAACCTTACAGCTTGTTAAATTTATACAATTAACTACCAATGGACAGCTCCAAACATATACTTAATACAGGGCAGTGGTTGGTGTACTGACTGAAACTTGAATAAGAATAATCTATTTGTAGCATCTGGAATCAAGGTCACCTCTAAATGGTGGATTAAGGGCAAAAGTTATTGACTAAAGACTCAGAATCAATAGAAATTGCTTTCAGAAACCTAATATTTGGCGACACTACCTAGTTATGCCCAGATGATGTGGGCCAGTGGATTATTTAGTTTTGCACACCATAACCTTTACTTAATCACTCATTTTGGCTGGCAAGGCAATCAATTTTTCTAATCACTGTTATGGTGAATTCCTTACGTCTGTAAGGACCTTTCCAACAGATCATGACTAGCTATATAATATATATATATATCATAAGCTGCATAATCTGGGAGTTCAGACGCTATAGAACTAGCTAATATTTGCTAACCTGATCATTGAATGGGTTGATAGAGGAGGAAACTGAAAATGCAATTATATAATAGGGTTAACCCTGAAAATTCGTTGTGTCAATCTTGGAACCTAGCTTGTAAGATGTTTTCAATCATTGTGAGCAGGTATCCAAAATGGTACATTTATGCAGAAATGATAGAGCAAACAATTCAAACATTATTTCACTAATGTTTTATGAATTAATAATACCAGTGGCAGTATAATAGCATCCAATGCCTAACACGGCCTCAAAATTAACTAAGAGTTTTCATTTGATTTCGAACCATAACAATTCAATAAATGACACTCCCCGATAATGGACATTATCGCATTGTTACTATATTGCCTGATGTTCAAAACGTCTACTGTAAACAAAAAGAACAATACTATTGAGTGTTATGTGTTGCCAGGATTTTAATATCAAAAACATTACTTTTTACTGTAAATGTTGTATGTAACGTACATTATATTACTACCAAATAAGTGTGCAGAAAACTTTAAATATTGTGTGAACATAATTTTTAATAATATTGTTACTAAAGTATTATTTTCTAGTCAAGAATGTAAGCTATTTTGCATGAAGTGTATTCATTTGTATCATACATGTCTCATGAATTGAATTAATTTCTAATTTATTTATGCCTATATTGTTGTTATATTAGATAGCCCCCTTAGAACTAAACTGGAGGTGTGGTCCTGACATGCCAGTGGCTATGCATGGATAACTCCAATCAGTTGAGATAAATGATACAGTGTATGTTGGAGGAGGATGGACTGACACTGATGACGATAAGTACATAGTGATGGCCTACAGCACACAGTCCAGCCAGTGGCACACTCTACCTCCATACAGTACCACAAGGTTTGCTATGACTACCATAAATAACAGACTAGTTATGGTCGGAGGAAGAAATAGAGATGATTGTGATAGCAGTGAACTTGGAGAGTGGCAGCCTGACTGCAATCAGTGGAAATACCCTTTCCCTCCTATGTCTACACCTCACTCTTTGCCTTCAGCTACATCGTACAAAAATTGGCTAGTTGTGGCTGGTGGTTGTAATGAAGTTCGTTTCCAAGCGACTACTGTAGATTTACTTGATGTATCTAACATGCAGTGGTCTACTGGACCTTCCACACCAACACCATGAATGATGATGAAGTCAACTACAATAGGAGATACCTGGTACCTCATGGGGGGATGGTGTGAAGATGTGTGGTATTGTCTGGATGTCTATAGTGTATCTCTGGAGGCTCTTCTGTCACACTCTTCATCGGACAGTTTGAATATATGGAATAAACTACCATCACTCTATACTGTACACGTTCTTGTCCACTCAAAATTTAAGAATCTCTACTGGCAGTCGGTGGTTGGGACATGAAGAATAAAAAGCCAGTGTCCACTATCCAACGCTATGTCCCAGAGACTAATACCTGGGTCCAGGCTGGACAACTACCACATGTAGTGTTTAACTGTACTTGTATCATGGCATCAGATAAGGTCCATGTTATGGGAAGACATGATGAATATAGCAAACTTTCAGAATTGTTTTTTGTCTATTGTATGAAATGTTTAAATTGTAATAGTCATTATATTTGTAATAATTATGGTACTGCCATGATTATTGTCTACATTTTTATCAGTTAAAAATGAATTTTAGATTTATTCAGAAGTTTGTTAAATGCTGGGTAATAATTGAGTAGCTATTGTATTAATAATTGTTATTTCTTGTGGTATTGCATTTAGCTCTTATATTGGCAGAATTTTCCCTTAAAGCTTAATGTTAATTACTTACTTGAAACAATATTTCCATATTGCAGTCTTCCCCTCTCTCTCACGTTGCATTCATTGTCCTGCCCCCCCCCTCCCCCCAAATAATCCTGGTTTAGTTTTGGAGGTAAGGCTTAATAGTCCATGTTCTTCAGCTGTTTGCTCTGTATTATATTAATAAGATTTACTGTGATGACCTTTTACCCAACACACATTAACTTTTTCAAAATATCTTGCAAACTTGAAAATAACTGAACATGATTTAAGGTTCCACATAAGACTTATCACTACTTACTGTGGCTTGAACTCCATCTCTTTAGTCTTCATAATGTTTTCTGTAGTGTTAAATACACAAAACAAAGACAACACTATGTCTTTATGATCACAGAAGTTCGTAATAATAATGATGGTGATGATTATAATAATAATAATAGCTTATAATAATAAGTTACAACTACTGCATTTACATGGTTATTTATATATATTTACAATTAGGATAATTTCAAATAATAATAATAATAATAATAATAATAATAATAATAATAATAATAGTTAATAAATAAATAATAACATCAATTATAATAATAATAATGATGATGAAATAGCAAATAAAACAAATAAATAAATAATAGGATAAATAAATAATAAGGATTAGGTGGTGATTGTTCCCAGGACAGAGGCACAGTTCCCTTGCTGCACAGCCACTGAGAGGCACTAGAAAAGATGGTCTCTAGCCCTTGGGTCTCCTGTCTCCATCAGTATGTGGTGTCAGAGCAGCATGACGTTGGTGCCTCCCCTCACTCCGTCTACAGCTGAATGCATTTCTGCCTAGTTCACCAACCTCAGCCAAACAATGCCTGCACTAGTGCTGGAGAACACACTGGCATTCCTAGTCTGAGGCCCACATCAATGTGCACTGTGTTGTCATCCAAAAATCAGAAGTGAGCACGTTCCTCATCATTGAGTGCACTGTCCAGGAGATATTGAGCAGTTGAAGTAATCCTTATGGAATCCCATGCTTTTGACTGTGAGTTTAGATAGAAGTCGTACAGTTAAAAATTAGCATTATAAGAATAGCACAATATGATTTCTCTCTGAAGGAAGTAGCAATATAACTAGTCCCTCAACAGATGTTAATAATATGAAGACCCTGAAGAGTTGAACACCACCACAATGCCAATACAGGTGCCTGGTAATATAAGTTAACCCTTCCTTACTTATTAATTAGATTGACCAACTAATTCCTCATCATGACTTTTGATAGAGAAACCCATTACCAGGTTTTCAGGATAGTCAATACCAGACAAAAATCAGGCTTCTTATTCAGACCTGAGTTGATAGAGTGATCTACGATTTGGTAAAAAGGTTTCTCTCAGCATGAGTTCTCCAAAGCACTAATCTGATATAACCTATACAGGATACAATTGTGTGTGTGTGTGTTAGTATGTATACTAGTGAGAGTGTGTGTTTGTGTGAGTGAGTGAGATAGAACCTACATAGGTAAGCTGTTCGTGAATTCATCAGAACACTTAGTTATCATGTGACCACAACCTCACTCACTACGTCAGCATGCTAAATAAATGATGGTCCAATCTGTCAGTGATCAACAATAATAATATGCATGTGTACACACATACCTAGACACACATCGTGTGCACACAAATTAAAGAGATCAAAACCATGTTCATATTGGTATCATTATCATTGTAAGGTTTAGATCACACATTTAGAGTGGGCTTTATTTTGAATTTTTAAGTGTTTAGATGATGTTTTTAGGACTGTTTTGTCCACTTTTAGGTATTGATGTCTATGAAGACATATTTACTATTCAGTTATCTACACATGCTACAGTATCTTCTACTAACATAAGTATTCGTCATTATATCAAGGAATCAAAAGGCACAATCCATTACACAGCCACCTCATTCCAGAAGTTTCCTTACAAATTCTTGTTGGTTTTTTGTAATTCAGTTCATTATGCATTAAAACTTCTCCACTATACACAGAATAAAACTAGTAATATTAATATAAACTTGCCAAATAACAAAATATTTTACTATTGAGTTAACTGGGAAAATTGATGGAGGTCACTCTACTGATTCACTCATTCTATACACGATGAGATATGACACAAAAATAAGAGTCAACGCAGTGCAGCTGAGGAAAAATTTGCAAAAATGTGGGGAAAAAATACAAACCCTCTTGTTATTCACAAACAATTGGGCACAGCAAATAAACATTTCTACATATAAACGTTTTTAACGCGTATATGCACAGATAAGTTTGAACCATAAATAAATAGCATCTAACTAACCACATATTTAGTTACCCACCCTAATTGTAAATTTGAACCTCTCTTAAAAGTGAACCTCCAGGTAGAGAAAAGAGCGAGATAGACCAACTAGGTGAATAATAAGGCACAAATATAGCTTGCCTCATTTTCACAGACAAACCGACTGACAGAAGGAGTACACAACACATGCTATCTGTTTCACCAAATATTCTGAAGGACCAGAGTGAGGTGGCTTAGTGAAGGACCAGGATAGATCTGACCAAATACTTTTACTAATACTTCTACTACTATACTATTACCTAGCTGAGTTCCTGCTGTCTTGTTAATTGTAGCTAGTACAATACCTATCCTATTGTTAAATAAGATGTAGAGAGAATACATCTAATGAATATAAAAAAAAGGCTGAGAAAGAAATTGTGAATATGTTGCATACATTCCTCATGATTTCATCTTCCAACAGATGTTTTGAATCATAAGAATTATCTATTATGTGTAATCCGTTGTTTGACTTTCTTTCCATATTATTTTTTATACAGAGACATCAGCATTGCTCGCTAAGTCAGATTTGTGAACATTTATAGTGCTGAGTGAAGGAGCAACTAGCATCTATGCCATTATTAACCTCTATAACAGGCAAAAATACGTGTAACTCTTATCATCTTTTTTATGACCATTGCTGGAGAATAGAAAAGTATGCAGAGATAAGAGTCACCAGATTAGACCATGTAACCTCATTACAAAAAAAAGTTAATTAGCTATACTGATATAATAACAATGAGTACATAATGCCAACCAACAGAACCAGTATAAAAGTTGTATTTGCTTACGATATGTTCACTCCCCCCCCCCACCACACACACACTGTTTCATGCACACACTTTTCACCTTCTTTGATCCTTCATCTTTTCCTGAAGAGGTATATTCTTCCAAAATATTTTTTTTAATAAGTAAGGATAAAAGCATTCTGTTGAGGTAAGCCAACTAAGTATTCAAAACACTTTGATTCCCAATTTGATATGTAGTAAACATGCTTATCCTAGCTTTTTATAACAATTATTTGTGAGAGTTAGTATTCCCAATACAGTTACAAGGAGTTTCTTACTTTTTATGGGATTAAAAACATATCCTTGACATATCCTTGGCACTAATAACCCAGTAACTTTCAACAATGTCACATCAAAATTAAAAAGAATATCACTAGTTTTCAATTAAAACCAATTACATCTTAATAAACTTTTGAAGATTATCAAAATCTTTAATTGTTTTTTCTTTTTACATAATCCAGTTGTAAGATTGGTCTAGAGCAAATAAATTTTAATTTAAAAAACGACTTATCTTCATCAACTAGTTCACTCCAATATACAAACAGGAACCTTCACCAAGGCAACAGTAGTATAGATTAGCTTGGTTGATAAACCTATACAGGATTGACCTCCAATTCCAAATGATATTATTTTTATGCATGAATGCAAATAGAGCACATTATGGAATAACTATTCAATTACGCTTTCTTAGGTAAAAATAAAAAAATTTTCAAACTGTGCAAACTATTTCTATGATGAACTCTTAAAATATCTGCTGTAAACCCTAGACACGTGAAGTGAAAGATACTTCGTACAGTCGAGGTAGTTGTGTTAAGGAGCTGTATCCTTTTTAAACATAGCAATAATATTTAAAAGATTTTCCTAC